>Ga0265292_1000588_pt1 | contig 47242 bp, 52 predicted proteins | sample Munlanlewell296A_FD_189080 | JGI IMG/M metagenome (GOLD analysis project Ga0265292, IMG submission 189080) | Leachate microbial communities from a municipal landfill in Southern Ontario, Canada - Leachate well 296A | ecosystem: Engineered > Solid waste > Landfill > Unclassified | place: Canada... | reverse complement strand
CAATAAAAACAAAATTCGGAGCTAGCGTTAGCTCCGTAAACATATCTGCGCAACGCGCAGAATTATATTGTAGGGCAATAGCCCACAACATAATTTTTTGTTTTCAAGGACTTTTTGAAAGGAGCCTATTGCTGTTTTTTCTTTGTTTCTTCAAATCTTTTTTTATCACCACTTTATAATGGCTATCGATAGTAAACTTTATAAATACCTTTTTGTTTATATGCAATGGACGTCGCGTCCAATCCATTATTTTTACTATGTACACATTTGTGGGGGTTTATTTATGAAACGGCAATCACTCTATATATTACTCATTGCGCAAGCATTGCTCGTGCTCTTACTTCTTTTTGCACAAGGAACATCAAAAACAGTAACGCTCATCATCTTTGGCGTACTTGATCTGATACTCATTCTTGCGCTTATCATGCGCAAATGGCTTTATGCAGAAGTCTTCTCATTTACTGCATTCTTTTGTTCACTCTTTTTTATCGCATTCATCATATTTATGCCATCAACAATAACATTACTCTTAGGTATCGCACTCGTATTCCTCTTTTTAGTCGCCGCATTCCTCGACCATATTGAACATCATCAATTCTTTCGGAGAGGCGTAGACGAATATAAATCAATGCCTCATCAAAAAGATGTTCTTGAAACCTATGAAGAATTACATGCAACTCCTGTACATGAAAAAGAAACAATTTCTTCATCACGTGAATGGCACGAGATACCGATAGTGCCTTCAGTTACTTCTGCGACTCCAAAAACATCTGCAACACCGCTCTCAAGTCGTGTGCGTGCAAAAACAGTCGATCATCCCGGCCTTGAAGAATATGATGTGCACGAACTGGAACGGCAAGCAATGGAACTTGAACGTGTAGATCAGCAAATTCGCGATTTTCAAAAAGCAATGCATGAACTTTCAGTTAATAAACAACAGCAAACAAAACAAAAATCTGTTATACAACCCGCTGTTCCCGCAAAAAAAACTGATGATAAAAAAACCGCTACACGCGCAGTTGCGTATGAACTTACCCGTGAAGCTCTCGCATTAAAGAATGCGCAATCAACAATCGACAACGTACGTGCAGATCAGAAAAAAACACAGGTAAATGAAATTGTAAAAGAAGCTGCAACACTTCGTCAAGCGCAAGAAGATATTACGAAAATACGCAAGATGCAATCTGCACTTGAATTACAGCGTGAAGCGCAGACACTCGAAAAGGCGCAACATGATGTTCAGGAGTTACAGCAACGTGCAAAGACTACAAAGATCGTAAAGGAAGCAAAACAACTCGAACAAGTACAACGCACTATCAATGCAGTAAAGAAAAATCAGGTACAGGCAAAGACTACAAAGGTTGTAAAAGAAGCAAAACAACTCGCACAGGTACAACGCACCATCAATGCAGTAAAGAAAGATCAGGTGCAATCAAAAAAGAATGCACTCGTGCGTGAAGCAAAAGCCCTTGAACAGATGCAGAAAACAATCAACACACTTGCAAAACAAAAACCTAAAACAAAAACAATAACTAAAGTCATCCGTGCACCATCGAAAAGTCAGCTTGTGGTAACAACTGATACGGGCGATAGTTTCCACGAACCCGGATGCATGACCATCAAGAAAGTACGGAAAAACAGATTAACACTCCATACCTCGCATAAGGATGCACTTAAAAAAGGATTCCGTTCTTGCAAAGTGTGTAGGCCATAGGTGAAATGATGATTACAACAAATATCGATAATAAAAAGGTCTATATTACTGAAGATTTGATTAAACATCTTGTAGTAAAAGAACAGAGACGCCAAAAAACTAAAGCATTTATTCCTGTAACAACTGAAATGATAAATGCATTTTTACTTAAGAATTTTACCCGTTTGTTTAATTATGATGATACTATCTCTATTGTAAAACCTACTTCTCGCCGAGCACAAAATGGTGGGCCAGAAGTTGATGATTATTATACTAAAGAAAAGGAGTTTTTCCATCTTAATTCTTTGATTACTGAATCATTAGTTAAGACTTATCATGTCAATAAGAAAGACAATCTTGAAGATAAAACAATCGGTATGTATACGTTACCCACCGGCAAATGCTCTAAACTGGTTGTTGGCGTGTATGCAAAGAATTAATATTCCCACAATTTCTTTTGTTTCTTCAACTGGTTATAGAGTTTACTCTCTTTAAGGATTCCTGCAATATCATAATGGAATCGTTCGCGCGAAAATGTCATCGCATGCTGCATCATCTCATCCATTGAAGAGAAATAGATCGGTGTACTCATCATTGATTTCTTGCTAGATTCGCGAACAACCCACACTCCCAAGGGCGCCCAATATTCGTCAGTGATGAATCGTAAGGCGAGGATTGCAGACTGTCTTTTCTCTTGTTGTAATCGCTGCAAGATGCTTAACCGTGCAGCATAATATCCTCCGACAGTATCTGTAGCATAATTTTTTCGGCCCCCATACCATTCATGATCTGTCGAATATTCACCGCTTGAAACACTTATTTCGAAGAGTTCATACGACCAAGTTTCGGGAAAACAAAGAATCAGATAATAATTTCCGAGATATCCAGAAAAATATGCGCAGTACTCGCCACTCTTGAAGTCCTTTATTTCTTCAATCAATCCTTTACCTAAGGTATCATCGACTGCAGTAATAGACCAGCGGGTCGGAACAAGTTTCTTATTGCCTTTAAGGCCGAGATTTCCTGTACTAAAGATTTTCGTTAAATAATGTTCATCAAAACCTTTATCAGAAAGTACTTGCAATCCTTCACTTGCCTTCAAATCATCATTCACGATTTTATCAACTTTCTGTGGAATCTTGATATTTTCTGTAGCGCGTGCAAATTCGAGGTTTACCTTCGGACCATGGGGTGCAGCTTCTTGATGGAGTGTTAAACTGAACTGCGGCTTTTTTTCAAGTCTTATTTCAGTATCAACAGGTTCTTTTGCAAGCGAGATCTCCCGTGCAAGTTCAGTATAGCGCTCTTTGAATCCCTTGATTTGCGTCTTAAAATTAGAATTGATTAAATTTGATCTTTTTGTAATGACATCCTCAATCTGATAATTATTATCTGCCCAGAGATGCGGATTATCTGCATCATCTTCCTTAATCATCTCATTCGTGTTTAATAATCCGACATTGATATTCGGGTAGCCGAATCTTCCGACAAAGACATTATAGTTCTCTCCAGAAAATTCTTTTTTTGCCTTTTCATTAAACTCTTGCTGAATCTTAATCTTATCCCGAAGAATACAATAACATTGCCTGTGGATGATTTTGTTTCCGCAACGCGAGCAGATGGTTGGAGTGACGTGCATGAGTTAGAGAAGTGGAAAGGGTTTATATTTTTGATGATGGGTTGACCAGTGCTCTTTTAATCTAAATGTTCTTCATAACTTTTATAAACCATTCCTTAATCCAAGTATATATGCTTACACAACAGGAAATGGATACATTCAAAGACGTATTAGTAACCTGCAAGCGTCCACTCATCTATTTTGATGATGATGCAGACGGTCTTTCATCATTTCTCTTATTCTATCGCTTTCTGAAACGCCATTGCGAGGATGTCAAAGGAATTGTTGTTAAGAGCGCTCCTGAATTGAAGGATGAGATGTTTCTGAGAAAAATAGATGAATTTAGTCCAGATATTGTTATTGTCCTTGATAAACCCATGATGAGCCAGGATTTTATTGATGCCATAAAGGTTCCGGTGTATTGGCTTGATCATCATCCACCACAAACGCAAAAAAATGTTCACTATTTTAATCCGCTCCTCCATTCTGATAAAGATCATGTTCCTGATAATCGTCCTACAACGTATCTTGCGTATCGCATTTTAGGGGATGATGCAAAAGAGGATTTATGGATTGCAATGATTGGGTGCACGGGCGATTGGTTCATCCCCGAATTTGCAAAAGGATTTTCAGAGCAATATCCTTATCTTCTTCCATCTAATCTTAAAATTAGAAATCCGGGGACACTCCTATTTGAAACTGAAATTGGTAAACTCGCGCACATCTTCCAATACACCATGAAAGGATCGATGAAGGATACGATGAGTTGTGTAAAAATCCTTACACGCATCAAAGATCCCTATGAAATCCTTGAAGGAAAAACACCGTCAGGAAAATTCATCCTCAAACATTATCAAACCATTCGCGCAATTTATGAGCGCATCCGTGCTACCGTGAAGGTGACACGTAGTCCACTCATCTCTTTTCTCTATGAGGATCAACATTCAATGACTGGCGAAATTTCTAATGAACTCAATTATTTTTATCCCAAGAAATTTATCCTTATTGCACGTAAAAAAGGCGATCGCATGATGTGTTCACTGCGTGCAGAAAAGTTTATGGTACGCAACATTCTTGAAAAAGCACTTATGGGAATCGATGGCACTGGCGGCGGTCATGAACATGCCTGTGGTGCATCGATTAGTGAAGGTGATTTTGATAAATTCTTAAATGCAATAAAAAAACAGCTCAAGACGAAATAATTAATCACTATTTAGTGGTTAAGAAGAGTAAAGTTTATAAATTGGTGTCGTGTAATTATTTTGTATTGATGATTCGCTAAGAATGTTTTAGGAATGATATATTCAAGAGGTTGTTATGAGTCCGATGCAAGGTGACGAATTATACTATCGATTTCTTACCGATCAGCTGGAGCTCCATAAAACTATTGTGAATGAAAGTATCATTGATGCTCTGAATTCTCCTTCTCCTAAAACTGATATGTGCGTGTTACAAGGAAAAATAATTCACCAAATTTCTGAAGTGATTGATGCTGATGAAATTAAAAAATTTTCAGATAATTTAAATATGTATCTTGGTCTTCGGGAAGAAATCTTACGAGGATACATTACGGATCGCGTTGCCCAGACGAGCGAAAAATATCCTGATTGCGAGATTGAACGTTATATGATTGTTATTGCAAAACATAAATCTACCGGTGCTGTTCTTGCCAAAGAAACGCCTGTTTCTGCATTTGTGTCAGAGGAAACAATGCGTTCAAATATTATTAAGGATTCTACTATTTATTTGCCGCGTGTCAATTCAGATGAACCTGCTTCTCTTGCGGATTTTAATATATTACAATCCGTAAATGCTGTCGCATTTGTTACCTCTAAAAATAAGTCACGAAGATATATTGAACTTGATACTGAACGACGATATGCAAAAGATTACTCTTTGGAATCAGTGTTATGTGGTCTTGCCAATCATTCAGTGTATTTAATTATTAGTCGAGTGAAGACCGATGAACGTGAAGCGCAGAAAGTTACTGATATGGTGATCGGTGTTCGCCCGGATTATCACTATGATGGTATTGCTGAACATATTATTGTAAACAGTTATCGATCGATGTATGATGCTGTTAAAGAAATCCATACTCTTAGTAATAAAGCACCATTTCGGGCTGATTATCGTCCTCAGGGTATTTTGCCTCCCTATCATAACCGTTCTATTATTACAGAGCTTATTAATACAAATTCAACGCTTTCTGAACGTATTTTACGTACAGGTCAAATGACTGATGCTGAACGAAAGCAGTTACTATCCGGGATATGGGTTGATCACTTTCGAAAAAATATGCGTATGGAATCTATAATCCAATTACGTCCGTTCTATGAGTGGTATACTGTCGGGCCTATTGGGCATACTAAAAGTTTTTATGCTCGCCGGTTACGCGAACGGGACGCATCCCATCATAATGTCAAATATGGCTCTATGCGTGTTGATGTCGATCTTATCGCAAAATTTTTGGATGCTCAGTATCGAGATATTTTTTCTTTAACCCCCTTTGAGTAGCTACAAATCGAAACGTTTATATATAAGTTAGTATATTGTTACTATATAGTGATTAAGTTGGGGGATGATGAGTATGCTACAAAAAATGACGCTTATCAAAAGGGTCTATGCAAAAGACGATGTCTCAGATATGACACTTGATGAAGTAGAAGCACTTATTGAAAAAACAGGAATCACTTACGCTGCTGATTATGGATTCAAAGTCCAAGACAGTGTTGATCTTGTGCACAGCGAAAACTGATGCGTAAAGTAAACACAGTATCATAAACACCATATACCCAATACCATTCACTGTACTTTACACTCATATGATCATTCATATGATTTAAGCACGAAGAACTGTTTCCATCAATCACCTCACCCTAAAACACAATCGTGTTCTGTTCTTCGTGCTTTTTTATTTTTATTCTGTATTTGTTGTTATCCTTTCACCATGGCATAATCTTCAAGAACAATGCGATCAAGTTCTTCTAAATTAGTCACTTTATACAATTTTCCATTACCGATCTCGACAATCTTTTGCGCGAGGATGATGCCTTTCTCGTCGAGATTGATTCCGACAAGTGATATGGTGATATGTTCTGAACGCGCCTGTGATACTGCGCGTAATGTTTCATTCTCCGGAACATCACCCTTGGTCGGAAGCGCGTCAGTGAGCAGAATTAAATGTTTCGTATCTTTCTTTGGAAAGAGTTCAATGGATTTTGTAACACTTTTTGCAATATCAGTTTCCATACTTGCGCGGATATCCGCAAGTTTACGGATAATCTGCATGAAATCTGTGGTCGGAGAAATAGCGTCTTTAATATCTGAACCGAATACGACAAGGCCAACACGATTTTTTTCTTCAATTGCTTTGAATGCAAGCGCGATACCTGCTTTTTTTGCAATACGTAATTTATCGCCCTTCATGCTCCCTGAAGCATCGAGTCCATAAATAATGGAGATGCGTCCTTCATGATCGCGCACTGTCGATTTCCAATCAAGTGCTTCAATGGTGGAATGTCCCCGGCGAAGTGCAGTCTTCATGGTTTGCTTCAGTGCAATATCGCGATAATGATCTATCCCTTTCTGGTATGTTTTGTATTCTTTACGATCCCCGGTGTATGCTTTTTTCTTACTCTTCTTCTCGCCAAAACCTTTCGGAATGAGATGATCTAATTCTTCAACATATAATACGAGCGCCCCAAGAGTTAATCCCTTATCGGTGAGTTCTCCTTCTTTATTCAGAAATCCCTCGTCTTTCAAATCATCAACTTTGTCCTGGATACGTTTACCGAGTTCACGCTTGAATTCCGGAATATTAATATTTTTTTCAACATAATTCGGACTATAACCGGTGAGTTCACGGATAATCGTGTCCCCATATAATTTTTTTGCAAGTTTAAAATCTTTGACCATATTTGCAAAGAGTAATTCCGGGGTGAGTGAGCCGATACCTTGCGTTGTAGTCTCTGCAAGTAATTTTCCCTCACTCATCTTTTTATGATCATCTTCAAGAATTGAATGCATGAGTTTTTCTTCATCAGTCTGTTTTGCAAGTTTACCTTTTTTCTCTTTAATCTCCTGCAATTCAGGAATAATGCGCTTTGCATCCTCGTCGTCTTCTACTGGCTCCAGGCTAGGTAGAACCACCCTTGCGGGCTTTATGCTTAGAATATTGTTCTTCAAGATATTGTTCAGTAGTTTCAAGATATTTAATTGAGGGTTTAAGTTTGACGCGATGGCTCAGAACAGAAATCAAGATTTTATGGATATCTTCAGCAGTCACTTCATCACGTTCAGACAACAGAGCATAGGATTGTGCACGTTCATAGACGCCAATACTTGAACGGACCGAGGGCTTCTTTTCAATATTAGGGTCTTGCCGAAGATCTCGGATATATTGGATCATGCTCTCGACAAGTTTTTCAGAAAATTCAATATCATCGATCTTTTTTCCTTTCGTGAGTACAATCTCTTTTTCTAAGTCCAAACTTTCCGGATGATGCATATAGATCATATCGAACCTATCAAGGAATACATCACTGAGTGTTTCAGTACTGCTGTCCTCAGGATTCATGGTCCCGATAAAGATGAATTCTGCGGGAAAATCAACGGTATAACTTCCAATAGTCACTTTTCGTTCTTCAAGAACCTGCAGCAGTGCATTCTGCAATTTTTCTGAACACCGATTGACTTCGTCGAAAAAGAGGATTCCATTATTTGCGCGAAATACTTTTCCTGGACTGAATGCTTCAATACTCAGTGGGCCAAATTGTAATGCTTTACCCGGATCAATGTCTCCGAGAAGATCTTCAGCGGTAAGGTCGGGCGAACCTTGGACGCGAATAAACCGGTCCTCTCCGCGACTCGTGATTGTTTTTATTTTTTCCTTATTCTTCGTCTTTTGGATGCAGGATGGACAGATAGGATGTCCGGCCATACAATTAAACCCGCAATCGCATACTTCAATCTGCGGAAGTATCCGTGTGACATTTTTTGCAAGTGTCGTCTTACCGATACCCGGGCTTCCGACGATGATCATGTGACGATTCATGAGCAATGCGGATTTTAGGTTCTTTTTAACTTCAATCTGCCCTAAAATATCACTGAATGGTTCTTTGATAATCGTGTCATTAAATTCTTGATTGGTCATTTTCATACGTCTCCTCCGAGTCTCTTACGGCGAATAGGACGGATTTTAAAAATGTTGCTTATTTGCGCGCAATCGACCATAAGAAATTAAAATACTGTTTGAAACTCCCGGCAATTATCTTATTTTTAATCACAAACACATATGGTTTTTCTTCCCAAAGAAAGATATAGATATATTCTTGGAAAATGTCAATTGCTGCGGGGCTGATATATCCCTGTGGCATATATTTCACTTCAACAAACTTTTCTTTGGCACGATCTTTACCTAACGAATGTTTCGCGCCTTGATCCATGAGTATTTTAAGTCGCTGCTTCTTTTCCGCACTCTTGAGGTTCATATTTGTGATAAAAGAGCGAAGTGATTTATTTGCATATTGTTGTTCTGAAAACCCTAAGATGCAGATTGTTTCTCCTTTCGGGCAGTCGCTGACTATTTTTTTGAACGCAGTTTTGAATCCGTCGAATCCTTCATAAATTGTCGATGTTGTTTCGTCTTTCTTTTCTATTGCAAAGGTATTGAGGAGCGGCATAATTTTTGCAAGCTTTTCTCGTCGCTCCTCTTCGATGTCAAAGAATTTTGAAGGCTCTACGGCTTCGAAATGTTTGCCATCTTTTTTAACTGTATATCTGACTAGTCCTTGCGAAATGAGCGAATGTAATGATTCGTAGACCCGCGAATTTGTTATTCTTGTTTCTCGGATAATCGGTCCGCTTGTGCATGATCCATACTTGAGTAAAAATAGATATATCGCTGTTTCATTTTTTGTGAGTCCGCTTTGTTCAAGTGTTTTCGTAATTTGTTCATCCATATCCACTCCAGGTATCTGCACTATAAAAATATTACTATTTTTCTCCTTTTTGGGAGAAATAATATTAATGTACCTATACCACTATATAGAAATAACAAAAATGTTTTCAGAACCTGATTTGGAGGTGTGTTATGAATACAGAAAAATCATATATTAATTGGTCTAAGGAAGCAGCTATTGAAAGCAATAATGTGTATCAATTTATTTCTCTATTTGAGAATAAGCTGGTAGAGTTGTTACGTCAAAAGAAATCCTCGCCAGAATCAAAATACTTTTTAGAAACTAGAGGTACTACTCGAACATTGACTATAGATCAATACCTTCTTTTAACATTACAGGATAATGTTAAGGAGAAAGAGCGATATGGCGAATCATTATCTGAAACAAATCTTGATAGTAAAAATCGCTTTACAATTACATTAAACGTGTATAAACATAAACAGGATTTTTCCGACACTTCAAAATCTTATGTGCGTGCTGGTTGGGGCGATGGAGCAACCATAAAAGACGCATATAAGGATTTGTTAAACACCATCCTGTCTAACGATTTTAGCAAGTAAAACTAATTTTTTTGTTTTGTTATATTGTGCTTAATAGTACAATAACTCCTGCGGCAACAATCGGTACGAGTAAATTATCCTCAACACGAACGCCAAATATCTTTAATTCAAGTGATTCAAGTGCAAGACTTATTGCTGCTGCTGCAAATGCTATGGGCCAGCCTACAAAGAACATTGCGCCGATAGTTGCAGCGATGATTCCGGCAATTGTTCCTTCAATCATGCGTGCAGTGTTGAATGGATGTGTTTTCTTTCCATAATGCTTGCCGATGAGAACGCTGAGCGCATCGCCGAGTGTCCAGATCATGAGCGCTGCCATGACAATCTTTTTATCGAAGAACGCAAGCAGGATAGTTGTAGAAAGGAAGATAACGATAATTCCTCGTCCAGGAAATGTTTTTAGATGCTCTTTACGTTCAAACACTTCAAGTGATTGCGATATGAAGGGGATGTGTTTTTTTGTTGAAATGATTGCAATGAAAATACCGGTAAGTGTAATGAGCGCACTCATCCACCACGTGAGAATATTAAATCGGACAAGTACAAGAATCCCGAGACCTAAAAATACGTGGAAGAATTTTCTTCGTATCTCAAACCAATCAATTGCATGATAACGTTTACTCCTCTTATCTTCAACTATCACAAAAATACTGCCGATACTGAATCCGATGATTGCACCTGCAATGACATCGCTCAAGAAATGTACGCCAAGATATATCCTGCTGAATGCGACGAGAATAGCAAGAGTCCACCATAACCCTTTTAATCGTGGATACCGCTTGATAAGAAATGGAAGTGTAAAGAATGCGACTGCACTATGGCCTGAAGGGAATGCACTCGATGAAACAGAGACGATACTTTGAGTATGATACAGTAAAAATGGTCTCAAGCGATCAGTGATTGCTTTAAGTGCATAGACAATCAGTGTACTCGCGACTAATCCATACCAATATTCTTGTACGCGTTTTTTTGTGACGAGAAAAATGAGCGTTAATAGAATTGCAATAACTGCATAAATTTCTGTTTCTCCAAGCCACGTCAGTGCAGTAAAAAATATTGTTGCGATAGGATGTTGAATCGTGCGGCTCCAATCATACACTAGTGAATCAATGAAAAAACTCAGGGCAAGAATTCCGAGTAATACGAGGATGAGAATGCCGGACCGTTGTGATGGTGTAATAGATTTTGTCGCGGATTTTCTTTTCATATTTTTTTCTTTATGATTTTTTTTATCGTGATAGCTTGTATCCTTGTCTGGACACTCGATTCTTTGATGAGTACACGCAGGACATCTTCTGCGCGCATATATCTGCGTTTTACGAGTGCATATACCTGCATCCCCCGGATTTTTATTTCTTCACCCTGCGCGCGATGTTTTGCAACAAATTTTTCATATTCAGCGCGGATGCGCAGGGGTGGTCCTCGTTGTTCAGTCAGTAATGAACGGGCAGCATTATCAACGATAAAATAGGTTTGTGCGTGATGTTTTTCATGCGTGAAATTCCATCCGCTTGCAAGAACAGTGAAATCCTGTGCCCGTAATTGTGTGATGAGAAATTCATACACTTTGAGCACCTTTGTCCCGACAATATCTTTACTTCCTTCAAGGGTTTTGATAGTGAGTGTAATAATTTGTATCTGATGAATAAGGGGATGGTTTTTTCTTATGATAGAACTATCTTCGCGAATCTTTTTATCGAGGGAAAATAGCGTGATCACAAAAAATGTTTCTGCAGGAGTTATCATGAATTTTTTACACGCATCAATAAATGCCTGAAGTTTTTCTTTGCTTACTGCCGCAGCGGCGTTACGCTCTTTTTGGAGGGGATCAATAATGATGAGTGGAGTGATTTTACTCGTGTTCAATTCTTTAAGTGGATTTTTAAGTTGTCTTTCTTGGTCGATAATGATAGGATGTTTCGTGGTCTTTTCTGCAAATGCGCGTGTCATGGTAAGAAATGAACCATAGTGAATAATGAGGATATCGAGGATGTGTCCGCTGAACCCATTGATATAGGATTCTGCGCCATACACATTCTGCGCTTTACAGAATTGTTTTGCAAGCCGGATGTCATCGCATAATTTAGGGTTTTTTGTGGTGTAGGAATTGACCCACGCTACATGTTCCGGACTAAAATCAGTCACGTTTTCTGCTTCATGATATGCACTGGGATGAATTTTGAGTACTGGGACAATTTCATAATGGATAATCTGTTTTTTCTTTTTATGTATACTGTTTTGTTCGAATTGGAAATAATCCCTGCTCCCGTGGATTCTCTGGATGGATTTTACTCCACGAATCTTGAGCCTGTCGAGAAATACTGCAGTCATACTTGAAATGTCTTCTTCTTTCTGTGATTGGTCAAATCGGATGAATAAATCCACATCATGATCGTCTTTAAGAAATGTTCTTTTCGCAGTGCTGCCGCCTGCAACACATTCTGCTTTGATGTTGTCGATGCACAGGGCGGTATTGATGGTTGCTATGACTTCATCAACGATTGTAAGAATACTGAAATCCGGTGCAATCTGTTTTCTGATACGATCAAGCATCTCCTCAATATACGCAGCGTCTTTACCATCCATACGTTCTTGTGAGAAACTCGAGTTTTAAAATGTTGTTAAAACTTATTCTACTTTTGATGCTCTTTTCCATAATATTAAGAAATAGTCGTTAAGCGCTTTTGATAAGTCTTTGTCTGCTATCTGCATATTATATCTTTCTCCGATTTGTGGATTCTTTAATGTTATTTTGCACTCTGCTGAATCTATGATAGTGAATGAGATGTTTTTGATATCGAGATACTTCATTTCTATGCCTGTCTTTTTATGGAGTTGTGTTGCCTCTTCCTCCTGCATTGATGTGATGATGAGCCTTACGTCTATTCCTCTTTTTTTCATATCTTTTAATTGTTGAAGAAATGCGTACATGTTTTTCTTTACGAGAAATCCCCACCCTATCGCATAGAAACTTTTCGTTGTTTTCTTGAAAAGATCAAAATATATCTGTTGAGATGATTGGATGCCTTGAGAGATAGTTATTATTTCCGGTGTTTCAATGAATTTTTCTTTATTTTTGATCACTTCCAGTGTTGTTGTTATTTCTTTTCCTAAATTATCCAATTCATCCTTTCTTTTTTCAATGTAGGATGAGATTGCCTGAGATGGATCTGTTGCTTCAAATAACATCACTTCGGCCTCTATCTCTTGGATAAGCCCTTTTTTCTTTAATGATTTAAGATTTGGGTAGACGGCAGTTGGTGGTACAGTAGATTTTTCTGCAACCTTTTTTGCATTGCTTTTTCCATAGGCAAGTAGCATTTCATATATTTTAATCTCATATTCATTCAGCCCGATCTTCTTCAATGCATCCATTAATAATGTATAATTAATAGTAATTTATAAATATTACTATTACTATATGTATTACTATTAATAAGGAGTTAATTATATCGTCTGTTGGTAAGCAAAGGAGGTTACAAATGGAAGAATATATACATCAAAAAAAATCTCATTGGGGTATTGACGGTCATGTAGAGTATATATTGGATCATGACAAAAAATCATTATTAGTAGTCCAGAAAGATAGGTATCTTATAGTTCCAGGATATATTGCATGGTCCTATTATGACGCTAACGAAGAACGAGAGGTTTCTGCAATTAAACCTGTACATGAGGAAGATAGGTCTGTTGTTGAATATTTAGTGAAGAACTATTTTGAAATTAATTTTGAAAAAATTTTTGGAGAGCAGCAGCATCACCCTATCTCTAAAGCGATAGGACCAATAAACTTTTGGTAATGTGTTAATGTTTTACACATATCAAATGCGAAACATTAATAAATATTCTCTGTAAGATATGAGCAGAGGTGAGTTACGCGTGGATAGTATTATTGTACAGTTCATCTATTTAGCATGTGTCCTTATCTTTGGAGGACTTATACTCTTTTTACGCAGAAAAGCCGAAGGGAATAAATCATTCTATAAGTTTATACTCATCCTTGGAGGAATGCTCCTCGCAGCACTAACCTTTCGTGGAGCAAAACTCTTTCAATTTGATTACTTCTTTTTAGGAAACCTCTCTGTATTTTTACTCGTCGTACTCGTGTTTGAACTCAGTACACGGGTTAATGGAGAAAATGTTTCTTTTACGAAAAAAAGTATTGGGACTATTTTTGCGCTGCTCTTTGTAAACCTTATCATATTCACCAGCGCTGCATTATATCTCCTTAAGATACCATTGCTCCATGCGCTGGTCTATGCGATCATCATCTCTGCTATTGAATATTTTATGGTCGCAGAATTACGTAATGAGGGCGATAGTGCAAATCCCTTTATTCTTCTCATTGCTTTTCTCATCTTTGGATTATATGATATATCTTCAACAGTATTTTTACAGACACTCGGATTTTTTCAATACCTTCTTATCGGATCAGGTATGGGTATTGCATTCGGTATTCTCGTCTTTAAATCGCTTAAATATAAGAAAATGACATGGTTTCATGAAGTCGGACTACTTGCCGCAGCACTCATGGTCTTCTTATTTACTGAATATGTTAATGGGTCTGGACTGTTTGCAGTCATGGTCATGGGAATATTTTTTGGGAATAGTCATGTCCGTCGAAAAATTCAGTTGACCAGCTTCTCACCATTTATTTTCAAATCCCTTGAAATGCTCATTTTCCTTTTTATCGGGTTTACTGTCTCCTTAGTGTTTACGTGGCATATTTTTTGGGTGAGTCTTACACTCTTTGCACTTTACCTTATCTTACGGTTCATGGTTATCGTTATTATTAATCCATCCTATTCTCTTAAAAATCATGTCTATCTCACCATCGCGCCGAAAGGCATGGTCTTTGCAGTCATGATACTTGTCTTAAGCATTTATCTTGCAAATAGCGCAACACTCGTGATGTCAATGACTTTAGTGTTATTATATTCATTAATCCTTTCAACCATCTTTGAACATCTCGAACACAAGAAAATCAAAGAACTCGATAAACTGTTTGCAGTCTTAGAACGGATACGGTTTGGGCGGAAAAGGAATCTGAGGCGATAAGTTTACGCAGGGGTGTTAAGTGGTGTTTATTTTTCCATAACCATTAAATATATCCATTCATTTTCTCTATCATGATTCATGTAGGGCCTGGAGGGACTGGAGGGATTGGATATGAAGAAGGACTTGCTTATTGTGAGGATGCAAAACTGCGCTGCCTTGAGATAGAATTCACGCACGGCGTACAGATGAATAATGCAACAGCAAAGACTGTGGGAAAACTTGCAGAAACCCACAAGGTATTCTTGAGTGTGCACGCACCCTACTTCATTAATTTAGTCTCTAAAGAACAGGAAAAGATTGTTGCAAGTCAGAAACGCATCATTGATTCCTGCGAACGTGCAAGTCATTTCTATTCACCGATATTCAAAAGAAAGATCCCTATCGTATTCCACGCAGGATACTATCAGGATATGGATAAATCTTCAGTCTATGATTTGATTAAGGATCGCATCATTGAAATGCAGGATATCATTGCAGAGAATGATTGGAATGTGTTATTATGTCCAGAACTTACTGGTAAAGCCACACAATTTGGTGACGAGCATGAACTCTTGCAATTATCACGCGAAATAAAATGCGGGATGACCATAGATTTTGCGCACGCACTTGCGCGGGCAAATGGAGACGTAGATTATGAATCACTCATTAAAAAATTACCTCACTCATTCCACGCGCATTATTCTGGGATCAATTATGGTCCAAAGGGCGAGAAGAATCATATCCCTGTTGACATGAATGCCTGGAAGGAACTTGTAGTTCTCCTCAAAAAATATGATAAAGAAGTAACAGTCATCTGTGAAAGTCCTGATCCATTAGGTGACGCAAAGAAGATGGGGAAATGGGTTTAGAGTTATTTTCTTTCATTCCTCAACCTTCTCTTTTTCTGCGATATTTTTTTTTAAATATTCTTCAAGATATTCATCTACTTTTATACCAACCATCTTGATACCTCAAAATATTCATTGCGATCATTCATGATTACTCACTTTTCGTTAATTCTTTTTCTTCATGAATTTCTCTATTGTATCGATGTTCTTCTTTCGAAATTAAAGCAGTTCCTTTTTCCCATATGTGTGTAGATCTCCTGTATGGATAAGAAAATTGGTAGTTTACTACTACTTCAGTTCCAAACGGAATTTTTCGATCGATTATTTCTTTTCCCTCGCGTTTGGCATATCTTGCTTTTGCAATATTTTCGCCTTCAACACCTACTGCTAAATACCCATCAAGAGTTTTTCTGTTTATTTTACAATATTCTTCAGCACTAATCGTTAGAATTTTTTCTGTTGGAAAAGTATATTTGCTTAATTCTTTTTCTTCTTTTGAAGCTTGATTTAACCCCAAAAAAAGACAGATTGTGAAAACTACGGGGACTCCAATTAGCACGCTTGATAAAAGTACTAGATCTAATGTTGGATTTCCTTTAGTAGTAGTAAATACCATAATTGCCCCCATTTTTATTAACTATGTTGTAATAACTAGAAGAATGCGTCTCTATATCTATTTTTTATCGGAATATTCCGATAATTTATGTATTTTTTACAGAATTACAGTTTTTTAGCGACGAAGGGCAAGAGTTTCGCTTCTGCTTTTGCGAGATGAAACTGAAATGTAGAAAGCGATATCTTTGCAATCTTTGCAAGTTTCTCAAGCGTAATTCCTCGTGGATATCCGTAGTATCCCTGTTCGACTGCAAGGAGAATAACTGCGCGCTGCTTCTCACTTAATTTTGGCAATAGTGTATAGACCATGACGTTCGTGATTTTTTGTTTTTTCAAATAATAGAGTTTACATTCGATAGGATTTTTTCTTACCACATAAACAAATGCTTCAAGATCTGATCGTTTTGGCGAAGCGATTTCCCACTCTTCCCATCCTTCTTCATCAGTAATGACCGGTTTAGGAAAAATGAGCCGAGGGTTATACGCGATTTTTACAATTTCAGCGCGTGCGGCACTCTTCAGTTCACTATAGATGCACGTAAAATAGTCATCATTAATTTCAAACACCTCAACTTTAGGATCTTTCTTGAAATCTGCAAAAAATGCTTTCTTATTCTTTTCAGGACCGACAACGATTCCACTTCCTACATAGAAATATTTTCCTTTCTCTTCATAATAATTCTGCGAATAGGAGTAGACCTTGACCTTAAACTTCTTTGTCCGAGAATTATAGACATTCCATCTTTCTCTTGCTTTAATCTTTAATGCCCACATATTCAAATCTAGGAATATTCCGATATATAAAGATTGTTTTTGTTCCAGTGTTTTTTTTGCGAAAAAGTTTATATTTATACAGAATTAATGTTACACTATAAAGAATTCTTCACATCATTTTTGCAGAAAACTGTCCAAAATCTTGCATCCATTGATGTTTGCTTCGCTCATTCCATATTTTGAATGCTTCATCCTCAGATTCTTGAAAATCCGTTCTTGTACAATCATTTACTTTACAGAAATGGTTTATGATATCTGTTTTTGTTAATCGCTCCTTTTTAAGCATGTTCTCTCCATCTGTGGTATGCAACCATAATCCGATATGTTTTATTTTATGGTAGAACCCACATAAGTGGTGGATTGCTTCTAATTTTTGTATATGGTTGGTATCGTCGTATGACCAGAATTCGTGTGCTTCTAGCCGCGAATGCTCTTCTCCACAAATCCAGCATGTTCTGCCCTCCCTTACGAATAATTCATTCTTTATTTCCTGCCATTTCTGTGGCGTTTGCTGTTTTTTATAATACTGATACACACTTGCATACCATACTGTTGATGGTACGAGTTCAATAGTTAATCTATTTTTTTCAGTAATCATTTTTATTGAAACTTATAAACTTCACGCCTACATGTCCACTGTGTCCATGTCTAGGTTCACTGATTAAATCACCTTTATAAATCCTTTATCTTTTCTGGAATTCATGCAGCGTGCATCGAAAGTTCGGGTTATTCTCGATACGAATTTCCTTATGATTCCAGGGCAGTTCAAGGTAGATATATTTGCAGAACTCAAACGACTCATGAATATGCCGTATGATGTATGTGTTTTTGAAGCAACAATCGGCGAACTCACGAAATTTGCTTCAGGACAACGCAAAGACAAAGCTGCGGCAACAATCGGTTTACAGCTCATAAAACAACAAAACTTAAAAATACTCCCAAATTCCATAGGAGAAGAAGGGTTATTTGAATCATATCTTGATGCAGTGATTATTAATAACGTCATTGCAGGCGATATTGTATGCACGCAAGACAGAGATTTAAAGCGCGCATTAAAACCTAAGGGCGTTCAGATCATGACGCTGAAATCAGGACGACACGTGGATTTCGGATAAAAAATTGGTTTGTTTAATTGCCCCATAAATCACAAATTATGCTTTTGCACGACTTAGTGCTTGAAGAACGGAGGAAAAAAATGTACTATAAAACAAAAGTAAAGGATTTTGTTCGCGTACCACCAAGTTCATTTGGTGATAATCTCAATGATGGGATTATAAAAGAACTCAAGAAAAAATATAGCGGGTATATCTCGCAGGAACTCGGATTTGTTGTCGATGTATCGAGTGTTGAAGAAGTCGGCGCAGGACTTATTTTACCCGGTGACGGATCAACACATTATACAGTGACGTTTTCCATGATTGCATTCAAACCTGAAATGCAGGAAATAGTCTATGGAAAAGTGACTAATGTTGCAGATTTCGGAGCATTCATCACCATCGGTCCAGTTGAAGGAATGGTCCACATCAGTCAATCCATGAATGATTTTGTCTCATTCAGTAAAGACGGAGTACTCCTCGGAAAAAATTCCAAACAAACCTTAAAGGTTGGAGATATTGTACGGACACGCATCATTGCAGTATCGTATAAGGATGTCAACAATCCAAAAATCGGGCTTACCATGCGTCAGACAGGCCTTGGGAAAGAAGATTGGGTTGATGTACCTGAACAAAAAGATACGAAGGAATCTAAAGATTCAAAAGAAGAAAAGAAATCAAAATAAAGGTGCACGATGAAAAAGAAAGTTTGCAAAAAATGTAAAATCTTTGTTGATGGAGAAGTATGTCCTATCTGTAAGAAGAATTCATTCTCTACAAATTGGCAGGGTAGGCTCTACATTGCAGATGTTGATAAATCGACAATCGCAAAAAAAATAAGTGCTGAAGTAAAAGGCGAATACGCAATCAAGGTTAAATGAGGTATAGACAATGGTTACAACACTCGAATTAGTAAAAAAGAATCCTGAGCCATTATTGAAACGTAATGCATTCAAGGTTAAAATGATTTTTGAAGGAAAAACACCTTCACGTTTAGAAATAAAAAAAGAATTATCACACCTTCTCAGTTCAAAACCTGAATTGACAGTGATGCGTAAAATCCTGACTGATTATGGTACTGAACGTGCAATCATTGAAGGATATTATTATGATGATGAAAAGACTATGAAGGATCTTGAAAACAAGTTCGTCATGATGCGACATCTCACTACTGTCGAACAGAAGGCAGCTAAAGAAAAACTTAAAGATACAAAGGCAGCAGCAAAGGCAGCAGCACAGACTGCGAAGAAGAAAAAATAATTAGGTGATATTCATGGCAGCAAAACCACAAGCAAAAGGCGGCGCGAAAGCTCCAGCTCCTGTTCCTAAAGGAAAACAATACCACATGTATAAGATTTATGAAGTTACGGGCACTAAGGCGAAAGCAAAGAATAAGACTTGCCCAAAATGCTCAGTATTCATGGCAAACCACAAGAACCGATGGACCTGTGGAAAATGCGGGTATATGGAGAAGAAGTAAAAGAGCTTTTTAGACGCGAAGCTAAACCTTCAGAAAAACTGAGTGTGAATGCAAAGCATTCAGCACTCGATAACTATTCTAAATTCTTTTTATTGTTTTTTTATTCTTTTATTCTCTTTTTAATTCGTTACCTTTTTATTCTCCCTTCTTTTTCTCATAGTTATGAATCCTGTTTTTGATTTCCGGTTGTTTCTTGGAAAAGATGTTTTAGTGAGAATTGATCGGCCAAAAGGTTCGAAGCATCCAACATGTCCAGACTTATGCTATACAGTCAATTATGGCTATGTTCCTGATACGATTTCTGGAGATGGTGAAGAACTTGACGCATATATCCTCGGAATTGATACACCGTTGAAAGAATTCAAAGGAATTTGCATTGCGGTTATTCATCGAACAGATGACGATGATGACAAACTTGTTATTGCTCCTTCTGGTATGAATTTTACTGATGAAGAGATTCGTGCACAGACGAATTTTCAGGAACAATATTTCAAATCAGTGATTTGGAGAAAATAATCCCTTAATATCTTATTGTTTTTATATTCTTTTTTCTAATTCTTTTATTCGTCGTTCTGTTTCTTCACGAAGTATTTTCATATATTTGGTTATTGTCGCATATATCTCGTCTAAATCTTTTTGACTAACTTCTTCACCGTAATATGCTATTCCATTACGTTTCTTTCGTAATACTTCAAAAAAATTCCAGTCAAATTCTGGATAGGTGACACAAAGTTTTGCAAATAGGCAGTAATGATTTCGTGATTTTATGCAATCACAGAGAAGTAATGCTTGAGTCAACTCATGGAGAATATCATATATCAATCGATATCTTAATGTATATGCTTCTGACTCTTCAAGATGTGTGAGTACTGTTTCATCCTGCTCAGTGAGTCGAAGAATGGATTTTATACGTCCTAATGGAATGTATTCTAAGAGCACAATGTCTCCATTTTCTTGGCATTCACTATTTGTCTCTTCTTTTGTTTTTGTCATCTTATAGTCTAAGGAATGTGAGTGGTCCTTTCACTACATAACCAGATACTATGTTCTTTATTAACTCTTCGCCGTATTTTTCGAAAAAATTTCGGTCATGGGCGTAAAATATTTGGATCTCTCTATTGAGTGCGCGTTCGTAAGAATGTAAATCTATTTCTTGTTCAGGGCCATAGATGAATAAATCGATATCACTTTCTTTATACCAATCTGAACGGGCAATACTGCCAAAAATAATGACTGTTCCATCAATGGTTTGAAGATAATCTAATAATCCGCTCTTATTAAGTTGTTCTAGGGCATAAATCTTTTTCTTATTGCGGTACGTTCCACTCTCGTGATTTCCAATAAAATACGGCATCTTTCCTTTCTCTTTCATATGTTTGATAAGTTCTTCTTTCTGAAATTTTTTAAGCCAGTATGCTGCGCGATCCTGACTAATTATTATAGTCTTTACAATCTCATTAAAATGCCAATGTCTGGTCGGCTCATTATAGAAGATTTCTAAGAGTTTATTTTCTTTAGATGGTTTACTCATAATACTACGGTTAATACGGAGTAATATTTAAAGGTTACGATATTATTCTTGATTAAATCTACTTAGAAATTTTTGTTTTCTAATTCTAGAATAATTATTCTATATTATTGTCCATAAATCCGTGTTAGCATAAGCGCAACATTCTCTTTAGATGGCGCAATCTCTGGATTTTCTATCCCTCCCTTTAATTGTATGAATACTATACCTATATTCTCTTTGCAATAAGAGGGTATTGTGTTACAAAAAACCATTAATGTTGTAGCTATGCTACTAAGTGCGGTTCCTAAGGAATGATGAATTTGGCCTATTGGTTTTCCATAGCTATTAGCCATACTATCTATGAATCCAGTGTCTTCGCGATAGTTTGATCTTAAATTTTCTAGTATTCCCGCGGTTAATTTCAATTGGATAAGGATATGCATTATTTTTTCTTTATCTGTTAATTTTTTGAATTCATCAATAGAAACTTTTTTGATGAGTGTTTCTTTATCTTTTTCTGATAGTAAATGGTACTCTTTTAAGGGGGTTTGATTAATTATGTGTTTAATCAATTCTTTTTTCATTTTGATATTAATATTGCCTATATCTTTTGTTGTGGCTTCAACCTTTATACGCTCTTTAATATATTCAGCCATTATCTTTTTCAAATCACCTTCAAATAATTCTAGTACTATTTCATATACAAATTGATAAGCGATATAATCTACCTGTCCGGGTTCATATTTTTCTTGAAATGCGTCTTGTGCAAGTATGGTAAACACTCCTTTTCCATCAGAGCAATCTTTATGAAAAACTGATTTCATTTCAGATATGGTTTTTTGAAGTTTCATAAATATCTTTTCATTTGATTATTTATAAATTTTTAGAAATTTGAGAAGAAAAAATAAAAAACCCCTCTAGAAACCTTGAGGGTGTGGTTCATTCTAGAGGTTTGATACGTTCATTATAAAAATCTTGCCTTCACTTGTCGTTGGGGGTGATGAGTGAAGGCAAAGAATTACATCCATAACGGATCGTGAATTCTTGTGAACCTCTCTGTGGGTTAATGATAAAAAAAGAAAAAAAATTAAATGTAAGATATTATCTTACAATTTCAATGCCAAGTTCATCAGACATGCGTTGTCTGTTTGCCTTAGCTTGTTTTGGAGTTGTTTTTCCGAGGATCCATGGACTCTTGACACCGGTAATGATAGTCATCACCGTCAATTTACCTTTCATGGATTCTGAGACTCTTGCTCCCCAGATGACATTTGCATCTTCATCCATTGCTTCGGTTACTAATTCACCGACTCGAGAGATTTCGTCAAGTGTCATGTCTGGTCCGCCTGATATGTGAAGGATTGCTCCTGTTGCGCCATCGTAGCTGATGTCAAGGAGTGGATTGGATAATGCTCCTTTGACTGCTTCTTCAACACGATTGTTTGTATCTGATGCGCCAACACCAATTGCTGCGACTCCACCGTCAGTCATGATTGCTTTAACATCTGCAAAATCTAAGTTGACTAAGGATGGTACTGCAATTGTTTCTACAATTCCTTTAATCATTGTTGCGACAAGTTCGTTTGCGACAGCAAATGCTTGTTGTACAGGAAGGTTTCCTGCAATCTGGACTAATCTATTATTGTCGATGACAATAACAGTGTCTGATACTTGTCGTAATTGTTGCAGACCAAATTCTGCTTTATCCACACGTGCACGTTCAATCTTGAATGGCATGGTTACTGTTCCAATAACAATTGCTCCCATGTCTTTAGCAGTTTGCGCGACTATTGGCGCTCCACCTGTTCCTGTTCCGCCACCCATTCCTGCACAGACAAATACCATGTCTGAAGTTTTGAGTGCATCCTTGATTTCTTGGATACTTTCTTGTGCTGCTTCTGTTCCACGTTCTGGAAATCCGCCGCATCCAAGTCCTCGTGTCACATCTTTACCGAGTAAGAATTTTCTATCTGCTTCCATCAGATTGAGATGTTGCTGATCAGTATTGCATGCAATAATTTCAGCACCCTTAATGCCTTTTTTATAGAGCCAGTTGACCATGTTGTTTCCTGCTCCACCGATGCCAATTACTTTAATATTGGCTTGCCCTACTTCCACGCCTTCAAATCCGCTTGTTTTCGTATTGACGAAGTCCATTTTTGTTTCCCCCAAGGTTTTTCCCCCTTGTCTTTTTTTTTTGGTTGTTTATGATTGTATACCGCAAAACACATATTGCAAAATATACTTATAAATATACAAATGTTTATATATTAGTTTATACTGTATCCTCGTTAGAACAAGTTTTTATCTCGCCAAAGATGAACTTCGCCAATCGGATTTTTCGCCAAAAAAATACGATTTTAGTTATCTTTTTTGTATACCAAGATATTAAAGCTTTCGCCAAAAAACTTTAATTAGTTCTTTTATTCTCAGAACTAATATATAAATACTTCTGTCTTATAATTACTAGATTTCAATTGTTATTTTAGAATCATTATTCTGGAGTATATATCTTTGTTACCTTGAAAATGGTACTGTTTACTTTTGGAATAGTATTTCCTTACGTTCAGGATATAAATTCATCGCAACCATTTGCGTATACTGTTCTTCAGTAAGCACGAGATGAGTAATCGTATAGCCGTGTTCTTCTTTTATTTTTACAATAGCTTCGCGAATGGTACTACTTTCAACATTACTTCCAATGATGAGAAGATTTGCTTTCTCTTTTTCTTCCTTGCCGTATAATATGATCCCTTGAATTCCTGGATCTTTAATAATCTGCTCCATAAATTTATCCAGAATAGTCTTTTTTTGTTCGAGTATTGAATCGAGAAATTTTGTTTTTTCGTTTTTGAGCAATCGATAGGTTTTCAAATGCTTGGTTTTGCAGCGCTCAATCACTTGGAGTTCAACAAGTTTATTCACAATGCGATATGTTGAACTGAGAGGAACCTTGCCATATTTTGCGACCTCTTGCAAACAGAATTCTTGATCTTGTTTTGTAAGAAATAATTTTAAGATATCAAGTGTTTTTTTATCAAACAGATTTTCCATAAGTTTACTTGATTCCATTACCTACCCAAGATATAAACTTTTATATAAATCTTTTCATTTTTGGAAAGAGATTTCAGAAATGAACTTTGTGCGTGGGTTATAGTGGAGAATAGAATGATATTTTTACGGTTTCATAGAATACTTTTCTTAGAATTCCTACCTAATATGTTTAATCTCTCTATACTCTATATTCATATCTTTGGTCTTTTCGAGATCTCTGAGTTTGAGTGTTGTCTTGCGTAGGAGGATTCCGAGTTTGAGATCAACCTCTTTTAGGATGTGCTCTTCTCTGCTCGTAATTCTATTCTCTTCTTGTAGTATAGTATTTAATCGTTCTTGAATTGTGCTCGTTGAAAGAATAGTTTGTGTTTCCATGTCTGCAATCTTCAGTTGTTCTTCCCAGATTGTTCCGATTTCTTCAAGCAGTGATTCAAGTTCATGAAGTCCATCAGCCATTTCGCGTTCAGTATTTTTGAGTTCAGAATCCTCATCTTCTTTTTGGATTGTTTTAATTTCAGAAACGATTTTACTAATTTTTCTTCTCTCTTGATTGTTCGCTAATTCATCTTCATCAAATGCACCCTTAAGTTTGAGTATCTCTTCTTTCAAGGGTTTCCATGATTCTTCATCATGCTTTTGTATGAATCGCGTATAACTGAGAACTTTTTTTCTATGATTTGATGCTTTCTTTTGATGCGATTCAATAGCTTCATCAAGTTGCTTATCAATCTCAAGAAGTGTATTTTCTTTCTGCTTATGATACTTAAGTGAATCCTTCTTCTTTTTAACACCAAAGAATCCCTGGAATAAGTGTTCTTGAATTCGCATATTAGAGTCTGAAGCGAGGTTAAATATATAGTTTGTTATTTTTTATTTAGTTTGTTATCTCTTCTTGATAAATTTTTTTTGTAAAAAATATATTTTTTATGCGCTTTTCGTCACATATTTTTTATCATTTGCTTTATAATTTGCTTTATCATATACTTCCTATCCTATATCTTCGATAATAGTTGTTGTATAATATCTTTTATAATATTGTTATTCTGTGATTTATTTTTCTTCAGAATTTTTCTATTCTAATGCCTCTCATATTCTACAGGGACTGGCACAAGTTCCTTTTCGCGATCTCCGCGTATTCGATGGATATCATGCACGCGAATTGTTGGTTCTGCTTGCTTTGTTTGCTTTTTTCCGTCTACAAATGTTATTGGTAATGGTATAAATGTGATATCTACAGGTTGGCTGCCGCTTAGTTGCTGAACCATTTGAAGCTGTCGGTAAAGTGTATCATCCTGATAATCTGCCTGACGATAGAGCGCGATGGCATTTATTTTTGCGCCTGTGCCGTCATATACTTCAAATTCTAATGCTTGCCATGTTTTATGTATCTCAGGTCTAAAATTTATTGCATAGACACTATACATGTGTACTGAGACAAGATTTATCGATACTGAATAAGAAAGCGAATGATCGAGTCTGAGATATTTGCGCAATTTCTCATTTTCTTCATGATCAAAATTATACCTTTGCCATTCAAAGAGTTCTTGTACAGTCATGTGTGCAAACCGCTTTTTTATGGCTTCTGTTTTTGCGTTATTGATCCGCTGCGATAATGGTTCAGTAAATGTTAATTCAGTCCAATTATCTTCTTCGAGCAAATCGCGAAGATTGTCGACTTCATATTGGCGGGTTCTTCGCATAATCTCTTCTCGAGCAGGACGGTTGAGTGAATATATTGTCTCGTCTTCTCCGATTTGCATAAGATGTTCTTCTATCTTATCATTCAGAAAATTTTCATCGATTCGCCTCATAGGTCGGTGTAATCTCCTTTTCTTTAAAAACATTTCTTTTTTTAATCACTTACAGGTAGAAATCTTACTTAATATATCCACCCTTCTGGAGATTCCACAGTTTCTTATATTCGCCTGATTGTTTGATGAGTTGTTTATGTGTTCCCATCTGCACAATTTTTCCTCGCTTCATAACTACAATAATATCTGCAGTCATGATTGTACTCAACCGATGCGCAATGATAATTGTTGTTCTGCCCTTCATGAGTTTTTTGAAGTCTTCTTGAATCTCGTGCTCTGTTTGTGAATCTAAGGAACTTGTTGCTTCATCAAGGACTAAAACCTTCTTATCAGCAAGTATTGCCCGGGCTATTGATACGCGCTGCTTTTCTCCTCCAGATAATTTAACTCCACGTTCACCGACAATAGTCTCTTCTTTTTTAGGGAATTCTTTAATGATTTTATCAAGCTGAGAAAATCTGATTGCAGTCAGAACTTCTGCTCTTGTCGCTTCAGGCCTGGAAAATGCAATATTATTATAGATGGTATCATCAAATAACATGCATTCTTGGGGCACAACACTCATTTCTGAACGTAGTGATTCTTGTTTAATATCGCGGATATCCTTGCCATCAACTAGGATTGCACCATCATCCGCGTCATATAAACGGTATAATATTTTTACAAGTGTGGATTTGCCTGAACCTGAGTGTCCTACTAATGCAAACTTTTTATGTTCGGGGATAGTAAGATTAAAATTTTTGAAAATAGTGCGCTTCCCATACTTGAATGTTACATTTTGGAATTCAATTTTTCCATGAGTAATTACTAAATGCTTTGCATGTGGTGCATCTTTGACTTCCTGACTGATTCGGTAGTACTCAAATAATGATTCAAAATCTGCCATGACAATATAATATTCACGCATGGAATTCACGAATCGGAATAACGGATCAATAAGTCCGCCATAGAGTCCATAGATTAACACGACTGCGCCAATAGTTATTTCGTTATTGAGGAATTTATGGATTGGAAAGTAGAGCACAAAAAATGTTCCAGTGCCAATGATTGCGCCTTGAATACTATCAATCCAGCGGTAATAATCCCAATCTATTAATTGTGCTCTTTTTGAAGCACCACTAATTTCGTCATATTTTTTTTGGATATGTTTTTCTTTACCAAAATTCTTTATGGAATCAATATTCGTGAAAAAGTCTGCGATCATACCCTTCTCATAATCCTCGGCATTATTTGCTGCAAGATTGTATGGCGCCTTGACTCGTTGCATGAGATAACTGTATCCGATAAAGAGTGTTGCCATAATTGCAATAACAATTGCACTCGTTGCATCAAAATAGGCAAGACTTACAAGTACAATTGTTGTCTGGATAATCATCGGGATAACATTAAACATTAAGAGATCAGTCATGCGCTCAACTGCCCTGCCCCCGCGTGTAAGCCGCGAAATCATTGAGCCAGTTCGGTGCGTGGTATGGAATGAATGTGAGAGACCAACAATATGATTAAAGAATCGTTTTTTAAGATCAATGATAAGATTTCCTTCAAGCCTATTAATAAAATGAAGATAAAGCCATCGACTTATGGATCGGATAACGACTGTTCCTAAATATACTGCAGCAATGACGAGGAGTATCTGGATGAGTTTATCCTTTGCAAGTGTTCCTGCAACATACTCGCTTGCCTTATCGATGATGATACTGAATAGGAATCGTGTGCTTGCATTAATGGATTCTATAATAATGATAACAATGATGAGGCCGAATATGTAGATTTTATAGTTCTTCAATAGGCTCAGATACAGTTTCAGATTATACTTATAGTCTATTTTCTCAGGTTTTTCAGCCATAGAGTCCTCTAACTAATAACTTATCAGTATTAAGAACACATCGGATATTTATATACCTTTCTATGAAAAATCCGGAAAAATTACGGAAGTATGAGGATGTAAGAGTGATGATTAATTTTTTTGTATTGACTCAATGTTCTGAAACTTAAAGTGCTATCGTCGCTCACATTTCTATACTATTATAGAGAGAAAAAATAACCACTTGCAATCCTATTATTTTTTCTAGAATTATTGTTTGAAGATGCTCGCCTTAAGACGATAGCACTTTACTTGGCCAAATCAACACATTTTTTTACTAACCCAAGAATTATTGTTCCCTATACATCTCTTCAACTTGGGTAAGTGTTGAACATTCATCAGGCCTTCTGTCTGTTCGCATGCGTACAAGTCGTGGGAATCGCAAGGCATATCCTGAACTGTAGGATGGACTCTTCTGAATTTCTTCAAATTTGATTTCAACAACCAAATGTGGCTTAATGATAATTTCGCGTCCCTTTTCAGAAATAATATGTGGTCGTAATAATTCTGTGAGTTCATCAAAACTTGTCCCTTCCTCGGATTTTTCTTTGACGCCTGTTCCAAATCGTCCGATTTCTAAGAATTCAGCAGTATCTTCATCATAGGTTGCTAGGATGAATGAACTGATCCATCCGCTCCGTTTACCCTCACCCCACTCACCACCGACGATGACTAAATCGAGTGTTTCCATAATGGGTTTCATCTTGACCATGTGACCGACACGCGAGCCAGGTTTATACGGTGCATCAAGTGTTTTGAACATAATACCTTCATTACCGGCGTTTAATGATTGCTGATAGAATGCATTTGCTTCTTCTTCATTATCAGTTGTTATTTGTACGGCAATATTGATATGGAATGCTTTTGGTGTAATTATTTTTTCAATGATTTTTCTTCGTTCATTAAACGGAAGCCCGATAACACTTTTATCGTCGTAAAATAACACATCAAAGATATTGAGTTCAACAGGAATATCTTTTGCTACTTCTTCAATATCATACTTACGCCTTATGCGTTGAGAAATATTCTGGAATGGAACATATTTTTTGGTCTTGGGATCATATCCTACTGCTTCGCCATCAATAATACAGGAATCACAATGTACATGTGTTTTGACAAGCCGTACGACTTCAGGAAATTGTGTTGTCACATTCTCAAGTCTACGTGTATGAATAGTGATTTCATTACCTTTTTTTCCGATAAGCATGCGAAATCCGTCATACTTATATTCGAGTGCTGCGGGTGTTCCTACACGCTCAAATGCTTCAACAGTATTTTTGACTTTGAGTGCAAGCATGACTTTTACCGGTTTAAGCGGGTCGAGTTTGAGTTCTTCAAGTTTTTCAATCCCTTGTGCAAATACGATTTTTGCAATTTCAGAATAATCATTTGTAATATCATAGGCTTGTTGTACTTTATCACGTAATTTTGCAAGTTCAGTATCTTTACCAAAAAGGCTTGACTCATTCTCAGCATCAATCATTGTACCAGTGATTTTTTCATGATATCCCCAAGCGATCGCATCACGCAATGTCCCTTCACCTAAACCGATGCGTAAATCTTCTAGTAATAGCCGCGTAATATATTTTGCTTCTTCAGACCGCGCGCTTGTGAGTAATTCACTAATCATCTTCATTTTATGGTTCGTACTACCGATTCCTTCAATTGTTGCAAGTTTACGAATAGTATTATAGACTTTATCGATAGTTAAATCCTGGTTGAAGAGGGTGTGTTGTTTTTTTCGTTTGACCACATCATGTGCGGTCTCTCCTAAGTCGCCGGTTTTCTTCCAGATTTTTTCAATTTCATCAGTTGAAATCCCTGTTGCAGTCTTAAGTGCTTTGACAACGAGTTTTGATGCGATTCCTATGTTGTTATCTTCATACTTTGGAAAGACGAGTCCCTGGAGTAAGAGAATGACCTTTTCTATATCTTCCGGCGGACAATCCTTTAAGAAATCAGCGAGGATTTTAGTCTTTTCAAGTCGCTTCGTTGTTGACTGTAGTGCTTCATAGACTTTGACGAGTTCAAGATACTCCATATTGTCGAGAGGTGCAGGGTTTTTAAAAAGGTTGTTATGGTTTAGTTTAGAGGAACTCGTATATTTTGATGATATCTTTGAATGTTGATAACGTAATCAAATTCGCGTCTTGTGATACACCATTATGATTTTTTTCATATGCCCATGTTTCAAGCGGGATATATATCATCTTCATTCTTGCTTCAAGTGCAGGTTTGACATCACTGCGTATAGAATTTCCAATATGATACACTTGTCCTAATGGGGTATTTTTTGCGTATTCCAATAATACCTCTTTACTTTTTGATGGGACAATAAATATATTATCTTTAAACCATTTTTTTACGCCTGTTGCTGCAATTTTTTTCTCTTGCACGCGAGAATCTCCTTTAGTTAATAATACGAGCTCATCTTCTTGCGCAGTGAGGAAGTCTAATGTTTCTGCAACACCAGGAAATAATCCATTCTTCTCCCACCGTTCGGAACTATATGATAACATTCCCATAGTATATACGTCATTAAGTTGTGTTGGTGTCGGAACAATTCCGAGTGGTTCACAAATTTTTCGATAAGCCGTAACAAATGATAATGGAAAACGTTCCATTGCAAATTTCATCTCTTCAACTGCTGCAGCATCAATTTCTTCTACAAATGCGATAATTGTTGGAACATCTGGCGCTTTTGGTCCAACAGTGTCAATAACATACTTTATGAATGCAAGTTGCGATTCTGAATAATCGTGTTGATTTGGCGCAAGTGTATCGTCATAATCGATAATAAATTTTTTATCCATACTATCACCAATGAGCGGAATTGTTTAGGATTTATAAATATTTACTATTTTAAAATGGTGCTTTTAATGGTAGAATACTAAATATACGCCGTGTAGCGTGTTTCATCGGAAAATTAACTCGCGTTACTGTCGCTCACATTTCTATGTATTTATCAAGAGAAAAATCTGCCACTTGTCGTGAAAATTAAAAATTTTCAAGACATCTCGAAAATCTCGGATTTTCTCGATGCAATCCTACAAATTTTTCAAGAATATTTCATTAAAGATGTTTTCATCTTGACGGTAATGCACTAGTTACTTAACGTAAATCAAATTCATTCTTTGCTCTATCAATTCCTAAACACAACTAATCCTAATATATAGGCGACTATGAGAATAATGACTGCTGTGATTGGTGAATGCAGGATACTCAGGCCTGCAACAAATCCGAGGACAACAACTCCTGCGCCCGCAATTCCACCCTTATGATAGATGCTGAGAAGTGTGATGATGGTCCCGATAAGAAATACGAGGGGGAGTATAATGAAAATAATTTTTAGCGATGGATGGAGATTTTCCAAATTTGTCCGCATGAAATCAAAGATAATATTCTTTGGATTGATGCCGATTGCAAGCCATATTCCTGAGAGAAATCCGAAACCGATCACAAACTCTTTTACAATATTTTTTCTGCGTTTTGAACGATCAGATGCTGACATGTTTCTTTGCATAAGAGAATATTTATAAATTCTACTATTATTAGTGGAAATGAGTGCGTTATCGTATGTGCGATGTGACGCGTGGTGATTTTATGTATGAATGGATCATATTTATTGTATTACTTTCGCTTTCTGCATTCTTTTCAGGATATGAAAGCGCGATTCTTTCATTGCGCACTTCAAGGATACGAGAACTCGTCAAAAAACATGTACATAATGCAAAATTACTTAATCGTATTAAAGAACAGCAGCATAAAACACTTATTACGCTGCTGATCGGAAATAATGTTGTTAATATTTCCCTTTCTGCGTTAGCGACTACGATGACCTTTAAATTTACTGCACAATATGGTCTTGCAGAAGGGTATATTATCGCGATTGCAACTGGTGTGATGACATTTATCCTTCTCGTATTTGGGGAGATTACTCCAAAAACATTAGGTGTTCGCGCAGGAGAAAAATTTGCACTTCGGGGAGCAAAAATATTTTATTTCTTTTCAATACTGTTTAAACCATTCGTATGGATATTTGAACATCTTGCAGGCGGGGTCTTAAAATTATTCGGCGTGCCTAAACAGGAAAATGTCTATACGACCGGCGAATTGCGCGAATTTGTCGAGATGAGTCACGAGAAAGGATCAATCAAAGAATCTGAAAAGGAGATGATTCATAATATTTTAAATTTTAATGATACACTGGTGCGTGAAATCATGAAACCACTCAGTGACGTTATTGCAGTCGAGGCAAGTACACCGATTCGCGAATTTATGGATATGTTTGTGAAGGATAATTTCTCTCGTATTCCGGTCTATGAAAAACATCGTGAAGATATTATCGGCGTTATTTATATCAAAGATGTCCTCCCGTTCATTCAACGTGGAGAACTCGATACGCCTATACGCAAGGTGATGCGTAAAATCGCCCATGTTCCTGCAGTCAAGAAAATTAATACACTCTTTCGTTATTTCAAGCAACGTAAAGAGCATATCGCTGTTGTCGTCAATGAATTCGGGAATACATTAGGCATTGTGACGATGGAGGATGTTTTGGAAGAACTCGTTGGAGAAATACAGGATGAATCTGATGATGAGAGCGAAAATGAAATCAGGGTCATTGATAAGTATACACTCATTGTTCCAGGAAGTACGAATATCGACGAGATTAATGAGCATTTAGGCACCACTATCGAAGATAAGGACGGGATGTACCAAACTATTGCCGGGTATATCTCCTATTCGACAGGAAAAATCCCGAAGATCGGAACCGTACTTACGCTTGGTGAATTGACGATAACCATCATTGATGCATCTCATAAAAAAATCAGTAAAGTGAAAGTCGAGAAAAAACCCATTGGCGTGCACGCATATAAAGAGGCGCTTGTGAAATCGACGGAGAAATTAATGCAGAAGACTTGACTTTTCTGAATTGATGGTCGGAATGCTTTATTATTCTTTGGGATTTGCTTTTTTCCATAACTCATCAAACAGTATTGCTATCGCTTCTGTATGATCTTTTGATTTTATTTTAATCGCGGAAATTTCGTATTGAAAGAGGATATGGTATACATAATCATCAAAGATGAACATCCCTTCTTTAGAGTTATTTAATGATTTCAAAAATCTGACTTCTGTAAATTTGTCTTCTTTGATTTTTTTTGATTCGAGCGATATCTCTAAAATTTGTTTAATCTTTATTTTTTTCTCTAATCTTTTGAGTCGGAATTTTTCGGGGTGGTATCCTATTTTTTCCAGCGCATTCCCTTGGCTTCCGATGACTTTAAGTGTTGTTGCATGATCCAATATCTCGTCGAATAGTTTGATGATCGCAATCTTGCCCTGGAACACTTCTGCATTCGGTTTATCTTCGACCTTTTTGAAGATCTCTTTAAGCGAGGGTAGAATATTTTCTATGGATTGTTTTTTTTCGCTCAACGAAGTGAGCAGTACATCGGGGTTATTTGCAATAAACTGCGTTTTATTATCGATGATACACGTCGTAACTAATCCTAGCGATTTTAATCTGTCGAGAATATCATATGTTGTACTTCGTGCGAGTCCTGCGAGTTCTGCAATCCTGTTTGCACTTGCCTGACCTGTTTTTAGACATATTAAGTATACATTTGCTTCTTTGTCTGATAATCCGTAATTGATCAGTTCTTGGAGCATATATGTTGTTATGCTGCACCATTATATAAATTTTTCTATTGTCGGCTAAAAGCGACGGCAAGATTATATATAATGTATTAACTCTACAGTAATTAATGAATGGTTCAAGAGAAATAATCAAACCTGAGGGATTTCGTTATCAACTTAATCCGCGCATTCGTCAAGCGCAGGTGTTATTAGAACCTCCGGAATGGTGGGAAGATGACGGAGGATTTTTCGGAAAGAACTATGTCTTAGGCGATAACAGCATGGAAGGATTTCTCCCCGGAACTGTTGAAACACTTGAAGAACGAACGAAAAGAGAGAGTGATGGAATAGAACAATTGTTAGATATCCGTGGAAAAAATGCATTAATTCTTGATGTTCCCTGCGGATACGGCAGACATAGTATAGAATTAGCAATGCGAAAACACAAAGTCATTGGCGTTGACATCAATAACTATCATTTAAGAAAAGCTAAAAAAAATTCAAAACGCATTTTCACCTCGAGAGAACTAGCTCCTCATTTTAAACTTGAAGATATGAGAGATTTAAAGAAAGACCGGGGGATATGGGACAATAAATTTCAATGTGTGATCAACATGTTTTATTCATTCGGTTTCTTTTATGACGATAAAGAGAATATCTCTGTCATGCAAAATTTCTATCGGGTATTAAAAAATGATGGAAAATTATTATTACACACCGATATCTGTAAAGAGATGATCCTGAAAGGAAAAAGTTATCAGTTATCGGAGAAAAGAACTTTGAGGAACGGCAGGCAACTCCTCATTGAAGAACAGTATGATCCTTCAACTCAACGAATGAATGGTTCATGGACATTTTTAGATCCAAAAGAGCATGCAACGCAATTACGACCTTATAGCATGAGGATCTATTCTGCACAAGAATTTCAAGATATGGCGCGGGAAGTTGGTTTTAGTGGAGTCGAAATGTATGGTTCTTTCCTTGGAGAGAGATTCACACCGGATTCTCACGAATTGATTGTTGTTGCAAAAAAGTAATCATATGCAAACTTTTGAAAAGTATTTTTTTCTTTTCACAACGTTTATAAAGTTCTTTTATTTCTTGAAATCATGGGGATGTATGACGATTTATTGAAACATGACGAATCATTATTCAAGAACGAATATGCATTAGATTATGCGTTCTTACCCAAGAAGATTCCGTTCCGTGAAGTGCAGCAGAAATATCTTGCAACATGCATCCGGCCGCTCCTCGCAGATCATAATGGAAGAAATGTATTAGTGCATGGTCCTCCGGGTGTCGGCAAGACTGCAGCACTTCGACATCTCATCAAAGAACTTGATGAATCAGACCAGTTTGCAGACAAACTCCATCTTATTTATGTGAATTGTTGGCATAAGAATACGACATATAAAGTGGTGCTGGAACTTTGTGAAGCAGTCGGATATGCTTTTACGCAAAACAAAAATACCGAGGATCTTTTCAAGATTGTGACACAGATCATCAATAAGAAATCAGCGATTTTCATATTCGACGAGATCGATAAAGCAGAAGATACTGATTTCTTATATATCCTCTCTGAACTCATCTATAAAAAAAGCATTTTTCTCGTTACAAATTATAAGTCATGGATTTTAGATCTTGATGATCGCATCCGCTCACGATTACTTCTCGAACAGATGGAATTTACGCAATACACGCAAGAGGAAATGTATGGTATTTTGAAAGAGCGCATCGTGTATGCATTCCAGACTGATTGTGTTGATGAGGATGCATTGCAACTGATTAGTGCAAAGGCTTCTGAGTCTAAAGATATTCGTATCGGCCTTTTTATGCTGCGCGAATCAGGACTCATTGCGGAAGAGAAATCTTCACGCCGGATAAAACTCGAACATGCACTGAAAGCGACTGATAAACTATCGCAGTTCAGCGTCAAGAATACTGATGAACTCGACGATGAATCAAAAGCAATCCTGATATTAATTCGCGAAAGTTCCGGAATGAAGATTGGCGACCTCTTCAAGACCTATGAAAAGCAGGGCGGCAGGGTTTCGTATAAGACATTCCAGCGCAAAATCGCAAAACTCGACGAAGGAAAATTCATTTCACTCGAACGCCAATTCTCCGGTGGAAATACGACGATTGTGAATAAGAAATTGACAGAATACTAATGTTATTACTAAAAAGTGATTAAAAACAGTAAACTTTATAAACACTTCTCTCTTAAATGCAATGATGAATGGATTTACTAAATTATTTGGTATTGCAAGTCTGGCTATTATTACTGCGTGTAATCCTTATTTTTCGAATAATACACGGCAAGAAAAAAATTCACCATATAGTCATTTATCTCATGAGCAGGCGATTTCTTTAATATCAACTCCAGAGCAAGCGCAAGAATATCTTTCTACACATATGATTGTATCTCCTTCTCCTCAAGTGAAGGGATTTAAACACTTACACGAAACACGTGAAGGTGATTGTGCAGATGCAGCGGCGGCAACAGCAGCACTTCTTTATGATGATGGGTATCGTCCACATCTTGCGATCATGCTAAAAAATGATAATTCTGTCGGTCATGCGATATTCATTTATGAAAAAAATGGAAAGTATGGTTCCGTGGGGATTAATGAATCTGATTATCGAAATGCAAAATATCCTTCAGTTGAAGATATTGTTCGAGAATATACTTATGACAGTTATCTTGATACGCATCTTAATCCACCTATTTATGGTCCGGGGTGGGATGATTTTAGTCAATATTTGGATAAGAAATTTATCAACGATTCGAATGTATCGTTAGTTGATACTACTAAAACGGTTTTTGAATATTTCTTGAAAAGTCCTATTAAAATGCGCGTGTATAATCCGAATAAATTACGTGCGATGGATTCTTCAGAACGTAATTGATTCCTCGTTATTCTTTTTATTTTTTATTTTGTTCTTGATTTTTCACTCCCCACACTGGACATGTGCCCGCAGGGTATTTAAATCACTGAATTCTTGATATAGCAAATGACACCATTATTTTATACGAATATGTTATTTGCTTATTACGTATTCACATAGTTGTGAATACTCGAAACCTTTGGTTTCGTTGAACAGACAACATTTAGTATAACTATTATTGTCTGTGAGTATAGTATTGTCCTCGCGGATGATGAATCTGCTCATTTAGTTGTGAAATGGAAGCATTCCCTTGATTCACCCCAAGGATTGTTTTCATTTTTTTATTCAAAGACATATAAAATATTTTGGAGGAGAAAAAATGACAACAGCAATACCGGAAGAAACATATCAGTATCAGAACGATGATATTGTATTTATTGAGGGATTATTCTATAATCAGATTATGGCGCTTTCAAAACAGGCAACAAAGGTTGCATAATTTATTCACACTTATCGTTGGAGGTGATTAGCATGAAGAAAACATCCGCGCGAACCCGCATTATGCATCTGCTCGAAGAATACGAAAACAGGGATTTGTTTAATGATCGTATCAGCAGCATGGAACATCGATCAGATATCGCTGCATAAATTTATTTTTTTTCGATACTTTTTCTTTTACTCATTTTTTTGTCGTTCATTCTTGAGCGCCGCTCGTATTTTGATGTGTTTTCTCATGGAAAAAGTTTCCACTTGTCAAAAAAATCAGAGATTTTTAGGAAACTAAAAAACTTCGTTTTTTTGTTCAATCCTGAAACTTTTTCGTTATGTCTGATAGAGGATACTCGCACATTGGCGCTCAAGATTTTTCCACTAAATCTTTTGCTTCCAATACCTTTTTAAACGTATGATTCATCCCTTATAGTATGATTATCTTAAATTTCGACGAGTATAATGTGCACAAGAAAACCATTATCTCAGAATTAAAAAAATCAGTATTCGTATATCCTACAGACACGATTTATGGCATCGGATGCGACGCGACGAATGAGAAACTTGTCAGAAAAATTCGTCTCCTCAAAAAGAGCGATCAACCATTTTCTATTATTGTTCCGACTAAGGAATGGATTTATCAGAATTGTATTGTTACTGCAGAAGCTGAAGAATGGATCAGAAAACTTCCCGGACCCTATACGCTAATCCTGCGTCTTAAGAATAAAAAAGCAGTTGCGCGTGATGTTCATCAGGGTACCGACGAGAATAATTACACGATTGGTATTCGTATGCCCAATCATTGGTTCCTTTCAGTTGCATTCCAGGCAAAACTGCCTATTGTGACAACATCAGCAAATATTACTGGTCAAGATTTCATGACAACGCTCGAAGATATGGATGTCGTCATTCGCAATAATGTCGATTATATTTTCTATGATGGTCCAAAAAGGGGTAATCTTTCAACGCTCGTCCATCTGGAAGGCCCAAAAATTAGTATTCAATTACGGCAAGAACGTAAATCGAGTCCTGGAAAAATTCAGTTTCCACTCGAAGAGATTTCTATAACCCAGAAGTGAGACTATGAGAATCCTTTCTGCTGGAGACCTTCACGGCGACATGGGCCTTGCGCGAAAACTTGCACAAAAAGCAGCAAAAGAAAACGTCGATATTGTTATTCTCTGCGGTGATCTGACAGAAGCTGACGAGAAAACAGATAATTTAATCGGTCCATTCCTAAAATATCATAAAAAAGTACTCATTGTTCCCGGGAATCATGAAGGTCCTGCGACTGCAGATTTTCTTGCGCAACTCTATGGTATCAAGAATCTGCACGGATATTCTGTACGATTCATTGATCCTGCAAAAAATGATCTTGTAAAAAAGGGAAAACATCTTCTTCACAATACGATTGGAGTTTTTGGATGTTCAGCAGTAAATTTAGGAATCCATCAAATCACGGATAAGGAAACATACGACCTCTTGAAGAAAGGATATGATTATATCAAGGATACTGATTTTAAAATCATGGTAACGCACGTCCACCCGTCCGATAGCCGCATGGAAAAATTTACCCAATTCTTTAAAGGTTCAAAAGCAGTACGACGCGCAATCGACAAATTCAAACCGGACATCATGTTCTGCAGTCATGTACATGAAGCAGAAGGACTTGAAGAGATGATCGGTAAAACACGCGTCATCAATGTCGGACAGAAGGGAAAGATTATTGATATATAAATGAACAATACATTCTTTTGTTTATCTATTGCACCAACTATTTGATAATGTTCCATCAGGAAACAGCGTTAGTTTTTGGCCGGTATTATACACGATTTTATTTTCTTCTCTGAGCAACTTTACTGTGTTAAAATTATTCTTTCTTATCCATAATGCCATGGAATCCATCTCTGATTTTAAGGGTGCACGTGCACTATCTATCTTATCTTCTAATGTACGTTTTGGCCAGGCGGAAATATAATCAACGCCTTTGTGCAATAACGTTGTTATCACGTTTGAAAAATCATGCGCTGTATATATCGTATCTTTTTGTAATACCAGATTGGCTCTCATCTGCAACCCTGCATGATGGATTTTTGAAATGATAGTTTCAAGTGCGGGATAGATTTCCACACCATATGCTTTAGCATTCTTTTTTTCATCAGGATGATGTACAGTAACATAGATTGCAGTCAATCCAAAATTTTTCCATAATAGGAGGTAAGTATCACAAAACGCATCGTCTTCTCCGATTCGTATTCCGTTGGAATAAAGATTTACCGGTGAAAATCGTAATCCTTCTTTACTGTAATCATCGATTAATTGCAATGTTTTTGTAATCGCAAGAGGTGAGAGCGTCGGCTCGCCACTGCTACTGATCGATAAATATCTTGCGCCTTGTGTATAACATTCTTTTAATGTCTTCGTGATAAGTTCGGTATTAATAATCCCATCTTTTTTTGGCGCATATTTTCGTAATGGCACCCCCGCGCATCCTTTGCAATGTGCATTACATTCACCTGTTCCGACGAAGAGTGAAATGCTGGAGAGATGTTTATCGTTTACTTCATACATAACGCGCCCTCTCGAATCCAGGAATATGCAACTGTTCCGTCTTGGAAGACGACGAGTTGGCGCACAAAATCTTTTTTAGGATCATGCTTAGTAACATAGTCAGTAATCCTGAGGATATTTCCCTGATAATCATAGACGCCCCCGCCCCACACATGTCCGTGGCAGAGTGTCGCATGAGTATTAAGCCAGTGTTTTATGCTGAGTAGTCCTAATCGCGATGGGGTATGCTTATTGCGTGTTCCATCAGGATTACCAATGGGCCAGGATGTAATATTTGTGATGCCCTTTTCGATAGTAGTCTTTATAGTGTCTTCATATTTCTTTGCATCGTCAACTCCGTACTTTTTAAGTAGGACTGTTCCGCGTACACCTAAACCGTGTCCAATAATGTTTTCAATGATTTTTTCAAATGAAGGGTATGTTTTGAGATTATACGCTTTTGCCTGCTCTTCTTCATCTATGGAATAGATTGATATTGCGATATTAGTCAATCCCAATGTTTTCCAGATCGGGATATACTGCTTGCAGAATGATTTGTCTGCAAGTGTGATGCCATTTGTGAATAAGTTAACATTGGGAAAGTATGCACCCTGATTTGCGCATTTTTGGTAAATTTTTAATGCATGTGTCAATGCATCAGGGTCACAAGTAGGCTCTCCGCTGCTGGTGAATGAGAGAGACCAGCCGCCATATCGCGCGGATAATTTTATTGCAGATTCTAAATTTTTATCATACAATGGATTTTCTTTTTTTGCCTGGCTTCGCAGGTATTTTCCTGCGCACGAATTACAATTTGCATTACAGGATCCATCGCCGACTAATGCGGAAACGCTATAGATTTTTTCAATGCAGCCCATGATATCACCCCGTATAATTTTTTTGATTTTTTGTGTTTGCTGTGGAGTTGTTGTCGTCTTCTTATCTTTTTCTTTCTTATCTTCTTTATACTTGTATTCTATTAGCATTTTTCTGTACATTATTTGTCTGCAGAGTTGTACTAGCGAAAATTTTATATATCTTACCTCATTATTACTGTTATGCTTACTCCTGAGCGTATAAAAAAGATAGAATCATTTGTATACGCGCGTCCGCGCAGTATTGATGAAATCGCAAAATTTATCGGAAAGAATTGGCGGACTGCAGATCGTTACGTCGAAGAGATTGCGCGGGAATATGGGACTCTTGCAGTACATGTGTTTCGCGCGGGCTCTCGGGGGGCATTGAAAATTGTCTTCTGGAAAAGTTTCGAGTCTGCAGGAAAATCAGTATTTCAGGAACAGTTAGAACACGATATTCTCGTAGGGAAAACTAAAGAAGATTTTTTGGCATTCGATATTTTTCAGTATGTCTCTGATGCACATAAGAGTGCGACCATACAATCAGTCCCGCGGGAAGAGTCTACGAATTCGCATGATTTTGCTGAGAAATTGCGCGCAACACAAAAACAACTCCTTCTTTTTTCTGGTAACCTCTCATTCATAAACCTCAAGTATGAAGGACGTGAGATATTTAATGAACTCGAATTATTGGTTAAGCGTAAGGTCTCTATCAAGATTCTTTGTCGTGTTGATGTTGCAAGTTTGCACAATGTTGAGCGTATGCTTGCACTCAATTTTAAATACGGGACTGAACTCGTCGAGATACGGCATCGCACGCAACCACTACGTGCATCAATCAGCGACGGAAAACTAATCCGTCTCAAAGAAGTAAAAGAACCGACCGGGAGAATCCGCGAATTGAATAAGAAGACATTCATTTTTTATACGATAAAAGATAAGGACTGGGCAGAGTGGCTTTCACGCGTTTTCTGGAAAATGTTTTCAGTATCTATTGATGCAAATAGGCGCGTTGAAGAGTTGAAGAAACTGAAATAATCCGTTATGCATACCTTCCCAATCCTATAAATTTTTGTCTATATATGTTTTGTATGTATATGCGTTGTATTAATATGTGTTGTATGTTTATTTTTCTCATTCTATAATTATGACATAATTTTTTAAACTATCCTCTTCTCACATATACGATGAAGCTGAAAGATAATCCGGTGGCTTTCCTGAATAGGTATGTATGGAGATTCGGAGATAAAAAACGTATCGTGTTATATATCACACTATTTATATTTGCCAATATTGTCAATTTTTTTCAGCCACTTATTATCGGATATGTATTAAATATTATTCAAGAACAAGGTGTCACTTCTACGAGCCTTCCATCAATCACCTTGGCGTTGTCTTTGCTCGTCGTGTCTGTGTTTGCATTCTGGATATTTCATGGACCTGCAAGGATTATTGAAAAACAGAATGCATTCATTGCACGGGCGAATTACAAGAAATTTTTGCTTGAAGGTGTCATGCAGATGCCTACGGAATGGCACACGAATAATCATTCGGGAGACACGATCGATCGGATTAACAAAGCAACAGACGCACTGTATATGTATTCCGGTATTACTTATGAGATTATAGAGACCATCATCAGATTTGTAGGATCATATGCTGCGCTCGTCTATTTTGATATCCATGCGAGTTATCTCGTACTGTTCTTATGCATCATTATCATCACAATTATCATACAATTCGATAAAAAATTGATTCCGCAGTACAAAACATTGAATCGCTCGGAGAATATTATTTCTGCGAAGGTCTATGATGCAATCAGTAATATCACAACCATCATCATCATGCGTCTAGAAAAATTGATGTCAAATAATATATTCAAGAAGATTTTAGATCCTTTCGATCTTCACTTGCGCAGCAATAAGATGAACGAAACCAAATGGTTTTTAGTAAATGTTTGCAGTGTCACGATGATGTTCGCGATGCTGCTCAGTTATATATTGGCAGGATATTATTCGGGTACGGTAATACTCGTCGGTACTGTATTCATTTTGTATGGATACCTTGATAGAATCAATGGGTTGTTCTTTAGATTTGCGTATCGATATGGTGATATTGTAAGGCTAAAGACTAATGTCATGAATGCAGAAGAGATTGCATCAGAGTTTTCCACTCAAAAGATTATTGAAGGTAAGATGACAAAGGACTGGAAAAGCATAGAGGTTAAATCTCTGAACTTTGCATATCAAACAAACAAGGGAAAAAATCTTCATCTCAATAATGTTTCCTTTACCATTCATCATGGTGAACGGATAGCGTTTATCGGGGCAAGCGGAAGCGGAAAGACCACTATGCTCAAAGTGATGATTGATCTTTATACTCCAAAAGATTCAGAAATATCTCTTGATGGCCAAAAATTAATGTACGGATTCGGAGACGTTCGAGATAATATGGCGTTAATACCGCAAGATCCGGAATTGTTTAACACCACAATTTTAGAAAATATTACAATGGGCAACGAGTATTCCATGGATGATGTTGCAAACGTCGTAGAAATGGCATCGTTTGCTGGTGTCGTCGAACGATTACCAAACAAATATGATTCATCCATAAAAGAACGCGGAGTTAATTTATCTGGTGGAGAAAAACAACGATTGGCATTAGCGCGAGGATTACTTGCATGCAAGGATAAGCATATCGTGCTGCTCGATGAACCCACAAGCAGCGTAGATTCGAAAAACGAATTAACAATATACCAAAACATATTCAAACAATACAAAGATAAGACAATCATATCTTCGATACATCGATTGCATTTATTACCCTTATTCGACAACATCTATTATTTTGAGAATGGAAAGATTGTTGCATCGGGAACATTTAAAACCATGATGAAATACTCTAAATTCAAAAAGATGTGGAAGAAATATACTGCTTCACAAAAAACGAAAAAAAATACTTAAGAATTACTCTTTTAGTCCCGATTCCTTCATCCTTTAATAACCCCGAGCGGTACTAATCGCGCGACCATGTTTCCAATACCAATACCGTGGCTGACACGAATTACTTCGTCAATATCTTTATACATTTGGGGTGCTTCTTCGGCAATACCTTTCATGCTATTGCCTTTCACTTCAATACCGCGCGCTTTGAGTTCACTCACAATATCTGCACCATTCAGGGTGCGTAATGCTTCTGCGCGACTACCGACACGCCCCGCGCCATGTGCTGTACTTGCAAAACTTGCAGCTTCTGCAGTCTTAGTCCCGACAAGTACATAGGATGCTGTTCCCATGCTTCCGGGAATAATAATTGGTTGACCATAATTTCGATAACACTCTGGTATTTCTTCGCGTCCAGGACCAAAACTTCGTGTTGCACCTTTACGATGCACGCACAGTGTTCTTTTCTCTCCATCAACTTCGTGTTTTTCAAACTTTCCAATATTATGGCAGACATCATAGACAACATCAACATTATTCGCTGTTCCATACACTTTTTCCAGTGCTTGCCGTACTTGATACGTAATGAGTTGTTTATTGGTGAATGCAAAATTTGCTGCAGCGCCCATTGCCTTCATATACTGTTGCCCCAGTTCTGAATTGATTGGCGCATTGATAAGTTCACGATCTGGGAGATCTGCAAATCCATACTTGTCTTCCATGAGTTTGATATAATCACTTGCAACCTGGTGTCCGAGCCCGCGCGACCCACAATGAATCATAATAACAACTTGTCCAACAGTGTGGATACCAAAGGCATGCGCTATCTTCTCGTCATAAATTTTATCAACCTTCTGTATCTCCAGAAAATGGTTTCCTGAACCGAGTGTTCCGATCTGCGGGACTCCTCGTGCAAGCGCTTTATCACTGATAAGACCCGGGTCTGCGGCGAGATGTCCATATTCTTCAGTACGTTCAACATCTTCTTTGAATCCATACCCTTTATCGATGGCCCACTTTGCGCCCTTGTCCATGAGTTCTAAAATATCTGTTGCGGTGAAATCAATAATTCCCTTACGTCCGACACCGACCGGAACTTTCTTGAATAATTCATTAAGGAATGCTGTTCGATTCGGTAGGATTTGTTCTGCAGTGAAATCTGTACGTAACAGTCTTACGCTACAATTAATATCATACCCAATTCCTCCGGGGCTGATAATTCCTTCGTCGCTGTCAAATGCTGCAACTCCTCCGATGGGAAACCCGTATCCTTCATGCGCATCAGGCATTGCATACGCGCTTTTCACAATACCTTTAAGACAGGCAACATTCATGATCTGCTGGAATGTCTTATCAGTCTTTACCTTTTCCATAAGTTTATCTGAAGAATAAATAATTGCAGGAACATGCATCTGTCCCTGCTTTTCAATCTTCCACGTGAATTCATTGATTTTCGTCGGTTGCATAATCTTCGGAATAGAAAGGGGTTTAAAAATGTTGTTTGTGAAACGTTTTTTCGAAAGCTTTTTATAGATATATTCTATAATCTGATTATGAAGAACCTATCACCTTCAATCTATCGACAACGAGTAATAATCGAAGGAACTTGTAAAGATAAAATTACCGCAATACAAATAAAGAAATATCTAACAAAGCTCTCTCTTGAATTAGGGATGAAAACACTACTGCCCCCAGTGACGCATCTCTCAGAACAATACGGGTGGGCAGGATGGATTCATTGGGATTCGTCAGGATGCCATTTTTACGCGTGGGATAAGCCTTTTTCATTCTTTAGTGCAGATGTGTATACGTGTAAACGATTTGATACTCAAAAAGCAGTAGCATTTACGAAGAAATTCTTTAACACAATAGAGATATCATTCAAGGAAGTATAATGCGGGTGTGGTATCATTTCTTTTTATTCTTCCAATAATAGATTGCGCAGCTTCCAATATAGACATAGAATAAGTAGACGATGAGTCCGAGTACTGTTAATGCGAAAGGGATTTGTGCTATCCCTACAAATTCAAAGATCATGATAGGGAGACCGATGATGGTGAGGAGAATTATTCTTAACCATTTAAGATAGGGATTTGTGGCGATGGTTCCGAGACTATAGATGATAATAAATAGGATGATGAATCCTAACATGATCCAGATCTTCTGTTTGCGTGGAGTGAAAAAACCTTCTTTTACTTGAGTTTGTGGTTTCATTGTTTATCACGCCATTTCTTTCTTTATTTTTTCGTAAATCAGTTTCGCGAGTAATGCATGATTTTTTGCATTAAGATGTATCCCTTCAGCGCTATCGACTTTGACTTGTGATGTCGGATTGAGATAATGCACGTGTTCTTTTTTTGCTAATTGCGCATATTCTTCGGTTAATGCAGTTGCTTTTGCAGTTCCGTTCTGGAATAATGTTTTTGCAAGTGTTGCGGTCTCATCGACAATGGGCGGAACAATGATGAGGATTTGTGGCGTTTTTGTATTATCAAGTGTTTTGAATTTTTTTATGGTGTGGATGATTTTTTGCATCCCTTCAGTAATTTCTTTACCTGTTACATCCATCATTTCTTTTGTATCAGTTGTTCCGAGCATAATAATAACGAGATCTAATGGGAGATGGCTTTCAAGAATTGGTGGTAATGATTTTAGTCCATTACGTTCAGGAAATTCCGGTCGCGGGTCGTCAAACATTGTTGTCCGTCCCCCTAGTCCCTCTTCGATAACTTCATAATCACTTCCTAACTTTTTTTGGAGAATGCCTGGCCACCGCTCATTAATATTGTAACGTTCTTTACCCATGCTTGATGGAATCCAACCCCAAGTATTTGAATCACCATAACAAAGTATACGTTTTGCATGCGGATTCGTGTTCATGCTTTAATGTAACGCGACTGATTTTATAAAGTTAATCGACTGCCAACTCGTGGATCATTCCAGAACTTCCGCAGTAGAAGAATAGATTGCCACGCGTATTCATGAGCCTGCGCGCTTTGAAGAGCTGCTTTCGTGCCTTATGGAATCGCGGAGAACATTTGACTTCGAAAAGATCAGTTTTTCCGTTCTTTACGCCGCAAAGATCTATTTGTCCTAATTTGCGCTTCTTTCTAGAAATTTCATAATCGAGAATGAGATAATCATACCTGTGCTGAACTTTCTTATAGAGTTCAAGGACGTATTTGTCGTGCTTACTGGTCTTATCAGTCATCACAAGATAACCTCAAAAAATCGGTTCCTATCTTGTCCTTTATTCTAGAGAGACTTATATTTAAATTTATGTATTTGTGCGTAAAATCTCGACGAGAAATTGCTTAATGATTTTTGTCAGATATCTACCACAACCTGGCAAACATATCGTCCAGTCTTTTCATCAAGTTTAACATACATCTCATTGTACGTTGCTGCCTTAACTTCTGGACCAGTACTTTCAAGATTTAATGATTGGGTCCCTTCAAGCACTGCCTTCAATTTATATCCTGTCTCTGTCTTTTTGATGATTACGGTCTTTGCAAGTCCGACAAAGAATTCTGCGCTTAACAAAAATAATGATTCCTCGAGAAAATTATAGAGTAATGCTTCAAGATTTTCTCCTGCAACAATAAAATCCCTGGTCTCAATATCTATGGTGTTATCTGCGATTTCAGTAACATTATAGGTGAGACTCATCATTGCTTCAAGTGCATTCTTGAATGTTTCTTCAAGAGTTGCGCCGAATGCCTGGAATTTAGCGTCAGCAGTCTTCTCAAAGAAAATATATCGCTCGGGATTGGATTCGTTCATACCCATTTAGAATAGGGCGAGATTTATAAATTTATTCGATGAATGGGCTCCATCCTAAAAGTCTTTGAAAGTAAGAAAATAAGTTGTGGCAGGTTAACCTGCCATATATTTCTGTTCTTATGGTTCTTACTTTTTTAGAGCGTACGCTACTTCCGTATTTTCCTTTTATAC
>Ga0265292_1000587_pt1 | contig 47499 bp, 53 predicted proteins | sample Munlanlewell296A_FD_189080 | JGI IMG/M metagenome (GOLD analysis project Ga0265292, IMG submission 189080) | Leachate microbial communities from a municipal landfill in Southern Ontario, Canada - Leachate well 296A | ecosystem: Engineered > Solid waste > Landfill > Unclassified | place: Canada... | reverse complement strand
GCCTCCACGGTTGGGATCAATGAAGACATCATTCGAAGGTACATTCAGAGACAGGGAGAAGAAGATGCGGGCCAAGCGCAGCTTGAATTAGGTTGAAACCCCGAGCGTAAGCTCGGGGAGGTTCATGTGTTTTGGGTATAAAATAACGGAGACAGCCCGGAGTAACATTCTTTCAAAAAGCCCTTCCAACTTGGAAGGGCTTTTTGCTGTCTCTCGTTCAGTGGTGGACCTACTATGTAAAACTATGCTCGCAATTCCTTCATGTGGTCCACTCGTTTTTGAATGAGCTCCGCCGTTCCAATATCGTGGCGGAAAAACACGGGGCCTTTCACGCTGCCAACCGCGCCGGCTGCTAGAGCTTCCGCTTCTGCAAGAGTATTTCCAATACCTACAAACGCAATCGCGCGAGAGCCGGACAAATACAGGCCGTCTTCTTTTTGATCCACAGACGCGTAGTAAATTTTCACACTCTTCGGTACCGGGCCCACTTCAATTTTTTCACCCTTGCATGGAGAAACAGGATAACCTTCCGGTACCACATATTTCACCACAGTCGCCTTGGCTTCGAATTCAACCGCCAGTTGGTCGAGAGTTCCGTTCAAAATCGCTTCACACACGGTAATAAAATCAGTCTTGAGCAAAGGTAAAACATTCATCACTTCGGGATCGCCAAAACGCGCATTATATTCAATAAGTCGTACGCCATCCTTGGTGGTGATGAAACCGCCATACATAATCCCTTTGTAATAGTCACCGGTTTCTTCATACAAAGCTTTTGCGACCTTCACCGTGATTTCGTGTGCTTCCTCCAGGTCTTTCGGTAGTAAAAAGGGAAGGGAGTGATTGGCATCGCTATACGTTCCCATCCCGCCTGTGTTGGGGCCGGTATCGCCTTCATAAGCGCGTTTGTGATCCTGTACTGCGGGCATATCCACGACATGTGTCCCATCAACAAAACTCATGAGAGAAAACTCCTCCCCTATGAATTTTTCCTCCACTATGGTGCGGCCAAATTTTTCAATGCAAGCCATCGCAAAAGCCACACCCTCTTCATAGGTTTTTAAATGTTCACCGGAAACCCGCACGCCCTTTCCACCCATAAGGCCGTCTGCTTTCACCACGTAGTCGCCAAGTTCCTCCATATACTCGCGAAGTCCATCGGGGCTCGTGAAAACACGGAAGAGAGGATTCCCCGGAATTTTATATTTTGCAACGAGATCGCGTGTGAAGGACTTTGAGCTCTCTAATTTGGCGAGCTCGTACAGGGGGGCTACACTCGGAACCCCCATTTCTTGCAAAATATCCGCGGCCCCTTCGGCAATGGGATTTTCCGGACCGATAATAGCAAAATCCGGCCTAAAATCGCCGGCAAATTTTTTAAGTTCTTCAGAATTGAGCAACGTATCAACATTGTGATAAACATTTGCCAACGCTTGAATCCCCGGATTTATCGCACTGGCAAAAATGGCAAGTTCACAACCCTGCGGACTGCGCTTCAGTGTTTCGGCGATGCAGTGTTCGCGCGCCCCGTTTCCAATAAGCAAGATTCGCTTCATTAAAGGAGGGGGATTTGATTTTGGAGCCCACCTGTCTCGTCATCCTTGCGGAGTTCCTTATAAACAGCGCTACGACTTTCTTCTGCGGCACTTAGGAATTCTTCCGTCATGTCAGAGGTGGGATACTCGCCGTCAAAACAGGCCATACAAAAACGCTCAATTTCAGGATTTCCTTCACGCACGGCTTCCGCTAAATCTTCGAGTTCTTGGTAGAAGAGTCCATCAGCATTCAAAGCCAAAGCCGTTCCTTCGATAGTTAAAGTGTTAGCCACAAATTCTTTGCGGGAAGGCATATCAACTCCATACACGCAAGGATGGCGAAGGGGCGGTGCACAAGAAGCAAAATAAACTTTTTTCGCCCCCATTTGACGTACCATTTCTACGATTTTACGCGAAGTATTTCCTCGCACGATGGAGTCGTCTACCAGCAGAATATTTTTGCCTTCAATTTCGAGGCGAATAGGGTTGAGTTTGCGACGAATCGAATTCTGGCGTTTGACCTGTCCGGGCATAATAAAAGTGCGACCTACATAACGATTTTTCACCAAACCCTCTCGGTATCTCACGCCGAGCGCATAAGCCAATGGAACGGCTGAGTGGCGTGAGGTACTGGGTACGGGGATAACTACGTCGATATCGATATTGGCAGCCTTGATTTTTTTCGCGAGTTTTTCGCCCATGCGCAAACGAGCTTTATACACTGAGATATTATCAATAAGTGAGTCCGGACGAGCAAAGTAAACGTATTCAAAAATGCATGGTGTGTAAATTGTTTTTTCGGCACAAATTTTGCTATGAATTCTGCCCTGCATGTCCACGAAAATTGCTTCCCCCGGTTTCAAGTCCCGAACGATTTCATAGCCGAGCACATCAAGCGCAACACTTTCGGATGCAAAAACAGTATCCGTATAAAGGTCGTCGTGTCGCGTTCCCATAATGAGTGGCCGGATAGCGTTAGGATCGCGGAAGGCCAAAAGACCGTATCCGGCGATCAGTGCGATAACGGAATAGGCGCCCTTAACTCGCTCAAAAACCACACTCATCGCTTTAAAAATCCCTTCAGGTGTGAGCTCGTGGATTCCCAGCGCTTCAATTTCATAGGCAAGTACGTTGAGTAGAATTTCAGAATCTGATTGCGTATTCAAATGACGATGATTTTTCTTCATAACTTCTTCACGCAGTTGCTTGGTGTTGGTCAAATTCCCATTATGAATCAGCGTGATTCCAAAAGGAGAATTCACATAAAAAGGCTGAGCCTCGGCGCTGTCATAAGTACCCGCGGTGGGGTAGCGTACGTGAGCCATTCCAATGCGACCCTGAAGTCGAACCAAATCCTCTGTCCTAAAAACATCACTGGCGAGACCATCTCCCTTTTTGATATGCATTTGTTGACCATCAAAAGTCACCATTCCCGCCGCATCCTGTCCACGATGCTGAAGCATCATGAGCCCGTCATAGAGGTCTTGAGCGACGGGGGAGTTGGAATGAATGCCGATAATTCCGCACATAGAGTTGAAAAATGAGGGAATACTGGGCTTCGCCCAGGAGGGATTAGAGTTTAGCTTGTTTTTTTGCGGCTGTCACGGTGTTCATCAGAAGGCAAGCTACCGTCATGGGACCTACGCCGCCCGGAACCGGTGTGTAAGCGGACACTTTGTTTTTCATACCTTCTAAATCCGCGTCGCCGCACAGTTTTCCGTCTTCACCACGATGCATGCCCACGTCAATCACAATCGCCCCCGCCTTAACCATATCTGCGGTCAAAAACTTCGCCTTCCCAACGGCCACCACCACCAAATCCGCTTCGCGCGTATACTTGAGTAAATTTTTTGTTCGGCTGTGACAACAAGTTACGGTAGCATCTCGGTTAAGTAGCATGACCGCCGTCGGCTTCCCAACAATATTACTGCGCCCGATCACTACTGCGTCCATTCCCGCCACGTCAATTTTATAAAAATCCAAAATCTTTGTGATTCCTTTGGGTGTGCATGGGGCCAGGTCTTCAAAATCCTTGCTCAGAAACATTTTCCCCACATTGTACGCATGGAAACCATCCACGTCTTTATAAGGATCAATGGCCTTAATGATGAGCGGCGCTTCGATATGGTCGGGAAGGGGCAGCTGCACAATCATTCCGGTCACGCTCGCATCTTTATTCAGTTCATCGATTTTCTTCAAAAGCTCTGCTTGAGTTGTTTTTGCAGGCAAAGCCACTCGCTCACTCAGCATGCCCACTTTCTTACAAGCCTCCTCTTTTTTGCCTACGTAAACCTGGCTGGCGGGGTCTTCACCCACCACAACTACAACCAACTTCGGCGAAATACCCTGGTCCTTCAGCGCAGCGACCTCTTTCGTCACCTCAGTGAGCAGAGAATCGGAAACCGCACGCCCATCGAGCACTTGTACCATTCGTTTCTTTTAAAGATGAGGGCTTCAGTTTAACAGGGGAGATCCTTTTTGTCCAAGCTGGGTTCAACCAAGGACCAAATTAGCTCAGCCGTCTCCTCGATGCCGTCTCCCACCGGAACCTTAATCCAGCCATATTTTTCACCAAGCTCCAAATGAACCTGCCGAGAGCGTTTCATAAATGCTTCATTACTTTCATGTATGTGTTGTCTTTCGGCCGCGTGACTAAAACGTTCACCATCCAGCAAAATGGCAAGATTTTCTTTCGCCAGCCCTTCATTTAAAGTTTCCAACCAGTCGGTAGGAGCTCCTTTTACCGTTCCCCAGACCAAACCCGTCCCCGTATAATCTTCCGCTATCACGATTTTTCCTTCGGCTAACCATTTTTGCAAAGTAGGCTGGAATTGATATCGGTTGAGTGTGAACCACATTTGCAATTCCTCTTCCGTGATACTTTGCGCATCGCCACTTCTTAAAAATTCATTCAAATAACGGCCCGTGGGCTCCACATCATAAACCGGATATTTAACGTAAACCGCATCTCGTCCCTCAATTTTTAAATGCTCCACCAGCCGCCTGGCCTGGGTGGTTTTTCCAATATTGTTGATACCGTAAATAGTGATGAACATGTTTTTCTTATACTCAGAATTTGCACTTTACACAAGAACTCTCTCTAGCCTATACTTATATATAGAGTAAATCCTATAAATATGTCTACAATGGAAACTACAAAAAAACGCCAAGCTAATTTCCTAATCACGATAGAGACTCTCCATTTATTGAAGGATCATGTGCCTGCTCGGAAGCAAAGTGAATTCGTAGAACAGACTTTAGTCAAAGAACTCAAAAAAAAAGCATTTTTGAAAGCTATCAGAACAAGCAAAGGCGCCTGGAAGAATCATAAAGAGGACACAGAGCAGTTCATCCGTTCATTAAGAGCTTCCAAAAGAATATGATTTTTATTTTTGATACCGATGTGCTCATCGATATTTTACGCGATAAAAACGCGACCGTTCTTCAGGTTGAAGAATGGAGTTACAAAGCTGATGTGCTTGCTTGTTCAATGATAACGATTGCTGAGATTTTTGCCGGCATGAGGAAGGGCGAAGAGAAAAAAACACGAGAGCTTCTCAACAGTCTCACTGTACTACCTCTTACTGTAAAAGTGGCAGAAACAGGCGGGCGACTTCAAAACGCAACGAAATCTCATCAACTACATTTGGATGACTGTCTAATTGCAGCCACCGCTCTAGAGAGCAACGCCACCCTATTCACAAAAAATGTGAAACACTACCCGTTTAGAGCATTAAGAGTGCGAGCGATAAGTTAACTACACACCATCCGTGCTTCCAAACCCACCCCGACTTTCCCCCCCTGGGCGAAGCCCAGTCTCCCTGTCCACTTCCAACCAGTCAAACTTGTCCACTCGCACAAACACGCCCTGGGCAATTTTTTCACCCCTTTCAACGGTTACAGCCTGGTTAGAAAAGTTATAGACCTGAATCTTGAGCTCATCTTCGGGACCGCAATAATCGTGATCAATAATGCCAAAACCGTGTGGCTGAGTGAGCCCTTTTTTTCGAGGCGTGCTGCTGCGGGAAGCCACGATAAGCATATAGCCATTGGGCACTTCCACAATTACATTGGCCGGGATCAGGTCGATTTTTCCGGGTTCAATGGTGGTTGTTTCCCTGGCGATCAGGTCAAAGCCCACACTTCCATTGGTTTCATAAACAGGGAGGGGGAGACTTTTATCAATTCTTTGAATGCGGACTTGCATACGCCCAGTCTACTGGACGCCGGCTCGATATAAAAGCCCCACCTTTCGGCAGGGCTCTCAAGGGAAGCATAACGAGGCACTTTTAGAGTGCGCTAAGGGTTTCGTTCACAGTTACTTTAATGCCGGGCCCCATAGTTGGGCAGAGCGTAATGGAGTTGATGAAGTTACCTTTGATAGTGGCAGGTCGTTTTTCATTCACCGCTTTTAGATAAGCAGCGGCGTTTTCTTTGATTTGATCCGCGCTGAAAGAAGTTTTACCAACCACATTGTGCAGATTTCCGAGCTTATCGTTACGGAATTCCACCTGTCCTTTGATCACTTCTCCGATTTTAGCTACGATATCCGGAGTAACCGTTCCTGATTTAGGATTAGGCATAAGCCCGGCCTGACCGAGTTGGCGAGCTACCTTGGCCAAATTTTTCATCATGTCGGGAGTAGCCACGGCAACATCGAAGTCGAGCCAGCCCTTTTCAATTTTTTCAATGAGTTCATCGGCTCCGGCCTCCATAGCTCCGGCTGCCTTCGCTTCCTTCACTTTATCTTCGCTCACAATGGCGATCACGCGGACCGTTTTACCGGTTCCGTGGGGAAGACTCACCGTGGAGCGGAGCTGCTGTTCCGCCTGAGTAACGTCGATTCCAAGGTTCAAATGAATCTCAACAGACCCATCAAACTTACTGGTTGAGGTAGCTTTAACCAGCTCCGAAGCCTCTGTCAAAGAGTAATGCTTGTTTGCATCCATCTTCCCGAGAGCTTCTCGGTATTTTTTACCGTGTGCCATGTTAATGAGGTTATGTGGTTCAAGCGTATCGCTCTGGGCGAAACTCCCACCGGTTTAAATATAAGACAACAGGGACGCTCGCCTTTGGCGAGTGGGCGAGAGTTACCACTCCACCTTTACACCCATACTTCGTGCAGTCCCGGCCATAATTTTCATCGCGGCATCAATATCGTTGGCGTTGAGATCCTCCATTTTAATCTTCGCAATTTCTTCGAGTTGAGCACGAGTGATAGTTCCAACCTTTTCCTTGTGGGGAACGGCTGAACCTTTCTCCAAATTAATAGCTTTTTTAATCAAAACAGCTGCAGGAGCCTGCTTCATAATGAAAGTGAAGCTGCGATCCTCATAAATTGTGATGATGCAAGGAACCACGGTTTCTCCGAGTGCGCGAGTAGCCTCGTTGAACTTAGCGCAAAAATCTTGCAAATTCACCCCGTGTGGGCCTAGAGCGGTACCCACGGGAGGCGCAGGATTCGCCTTACCAGCGTTAATCTGCAACTTGACAATGGCTTGAATTTTTTTAGGTGCCATATTAACTGGTGTGGCTTTATGCCACGTTACTGCTTAGCCTCCGCTTCGCTGCGGCTTGTTTGAAATGCCCGGCGATTCTACAGAAGCGGACTTAGGCTGTCAAACACATTTTTCATCTTTTCATGGTAGCTTTGGCCGTATTCAAAGCCATAAATATCCGCGCCCGTCCGAATCACGAGGTGTACCGTCTTCACTTTAGTTTTGTGATTGAAGTAAAAACACGCATCCCCGTAATTATTAGCCTCATTCACAGTCCCGATAGCCGTTAGGCTCATGGCACGTTCACGCAAAGCGAGATAACCTTGAAAACTACCGGTTTCAGTAGGGTATTTTATTTCATAAATGCTGCCGATATATTGCTCCCCGTCAAATAGATTCCATTGGTAGAGCGTGGCCTCATCTTGGTCGGCGAAGGAAATAAACTGGAAAACAAGTCCGGAAAAAACAGTATCTTTGAGTACCGGGTCCAAAAAGCCGGCCTGCGTGAAGAGTTGAGAGCTTAAAGACGATTCCAAAACAGTCAAACTAGGGTCTTCTTCGCTTAAATCTACCGGAACCGATTCAGCGTCACTAGTCTCTCCTTCAACCGGCAAAATCTCCCGGGAAGTTTCAAATTCGCTCAAATAATCATGATAAACAATATCCCCTACGATGAGAACCACCGAGATTGAAAGCAGAACCGAGAAGAGCGTGAGTTTCTGCATATCGAGCCTTAAAGGCTATTTTTTCTTCACTTGGTCGAAATCAAGTTCCACAGGCGTTTCACGTCCGAAAATAGAAATCATCACCTTCACTTTACCTTTTTCTTCGTCAATTTCGTTCACTATTCCCTCATAACCGGCAAACGGACCATCCAAAACCATGACGAGGTCGCTCTTAGTAAGGGTAATTTTGAATTTAGGCGCGTTGTCGTCTTCGAGGTAGCGCTGAATCACTCCAAATTCTTCTCCGGAAACCGGTACCGGAATAGTCCCGGATCCTACGAATCCGGTCACGTTGGGCGTATTTCGCACCACATACCAAGATTCATCATCCACCGTCATATCTACGAGCACGTAACCTGGGAACAAACGCTTTTTCTCCGTTTTTGGCTTACCCTTCTTCACTACAATCTGCGTTTCCTTAGGAACAATCACGTCAAAAATCTTGTCCTGCATATTCATAGATTCAATACGTTGGAGCAAGGCTTCCCGAACGGCATCCTCATATCCGCTATAAGTGTGGATAACGTACCAGTTTCGCCCGGTGTTTTTTGCCTGTTTCGCCATAGATTATTGAGTTTGGATGGAAGAAAACTTATCGAGCGCGAGCTTGTAGAGCTCGGCAAGTCCAAGGTCAAAGACACCGATAAGCACGGCCGTCAGAAGAGATATGGCTATAATAACTCCGGTGAGAAGAGCGGCTTGCTCCTTGGTGGGCCAAGTTACCTTCCCGAATTCTTCAAAGGCGCTGGCAAAATAACTCACAATAGGATTACGCTTGGGCTGATGAGTAGTGATTTTTTCAGACATAAGGGGCAAAGTTTTATGGGGTCTCACACCTAAAGAGCCTTTCCAGCTCTCATCAAGTATACTAATTAGTGCCGACGCAAAACGCAAGGGCATTCACAATCCCCGCGCTGAACCTTTTCTTCAGGAGCGTTTTCTGCTATAATAATAAGATTTAACAGCGCGTATGGCACGAACTCTGCTCGGAAAAGTCGGAAAACTGCACATGTGGGGCCTTGTTTTGGCCGTGGTGCTCGGGGTCGTTTTTGCCTGTGCGCCGCATTCTTATGCGGATTTTTTGCCACTCCCTGCCACCGATGATCTGGATGTACCCGCGCCGGAAGGAGACAGTGCCTTTGAAAAACTGGGAAATTTACTAGGACCTCTGGCACGCAATCTGCGCATCATTGTGGGAGGGGTCGCCCTGGTCTTTATTGTGATAGCAGGTTTTAGTATGGTGATTGCGGGTGACAACGAAGAAAATGTCAAAACGCAAAGAAAGTCCCTTACGTACGGAGTCGTCGGGCTGCTCATGATCAGCATCGCAGGCCCTATTGCCGAAGTTTTCGATTACCGACAGGGAAATTTTATTTCAGATCCAAGCAAACTCGCGGTACGTGCGCAGCTTTTTGACGATACCACCCGTATTTTGATTACTTTCGTAAAATACTTCTTGGGAGGCCTTGGCTCACTCATGTTCCTTCGCGCAGGAGCCAAGATGATAATTCAGGGTGATAACGAAGAAGTGGTGAACAAAGAAAAGAAAAGCCTTGCCGTTGCCGCAGGAGGGCTCCTGCTGGTTGTGGTTTCAGACCTGGTGGTACGCCGAGTATTCTACGTGACCGAGTTCAACACGGATGCCGATAAAACCATTGTAGTGATTGATCAGAGCGAAGGATTGCAACAACTGGTGGCAGTAACCAATCTTGTCGTGAGCTTTGTGGGCCCCGCTATGTTGCTGGGTATTGTAGCAGGAGGCGTTCTATACTTGACCGCCGGAGGAAACGATGAGCGCGCGGGACTCGCCAAGAAGATAATGATAAATTCCATCATTGGAGTCATCATTATTTATGGAGCTTTTGCCCTCGTTTCAACCATAATTGCCGGAACTTTCTAGTATGAAAAAATACTTTCTTTTATTGATGTTCATCATCGGCCTCCTAACGGCCGTGTCTGCCCACGCAGATACCTTGGATTACAAGGGCATTCTGGAAAATTTGCAGGAAGACGTGAGCGAACAAAGTAACCAAGTGGAAGATGGGGAGGAATCCCTTGATCCGGACGCCGACCCTTCCGAAGGGATTGAACTCCCTACTTTTGCGGAACAAGGGGAAGGGGCCGACATCATTGTGGCTGCCCTCCAACGCTTTTTGGATTTTTTTAAACTCATTATTACGCCCGTTGCGATACTCTTTATTGTGGTCATGGGCATACGCATGGTGACGGCCGGGAAGGACAACGAAGAAGTACTCACTCAGTCGAAAAACTTTATAAGTTACGCTTTACAGGGACTCATCGTAATTTTTATGGCCGACTCCCTGATTAGCGTGTTCTTTGGGGCCGAGGGAGAGGTGCTGCGTGGAGGAGAATCGGGGGCCCAGGAGTTTGGGCGGAGAACCTCGACTTTATTCCAAGGGGTTTATGGTTTAGTGGAAATGGTGATTGGGTCCATCGCCGTCTTTATGTTGGTAACCGCCGGTATGCGTTACGTGATCGGATCTGCCAGTGACGACCAAGTCGGCAAAGCCAAAAAACAAATCACCTGGGCATTGATAGGGCTCTTTGTGGTGGGAGTTTCAGAATTTGCAGTCAAAAAGATTCTATTTCAGGATCAGGGGACCAAGCTTGGTCTGGAAGAAGCCAAACAGCTCTTGGTACAGGTTACCAACTTCACTGCCGGGACTATTGGCACTTTGTCCTTTATTTTCCTTTTGTATGCGGGCTATCTCTATACGATTGGCGTTCAAAACGAAGACAATGTGGTAAAAGCAAAGAAGATCATCCTGGGAGCTTTCATAGGAATAGTTTTGGCCCTGGCCGCCTTCGCCATTGTGAATACAGTGGTTGGCCTTGATGCTTCCAGATAAAAACCTTTATAATGCTATGGAAAAACGCCTTATGAACCTCCGCCGCCTCGCCTCCTGGGCAAAGCCCAGTCTGCTCCCGCTCCTATTATTCTCTCTTATTATTGGAGGGACCTTTGCGGCCGCCGGTGCCTTTGCTGCAGATGATTCGATCATAGACGTGGATGTTACGGTGAATACCGGTGAGACGGAAAGCGATTCGGGACAAGGTGATATTATTGAATCGCAATGTGCGAGTTTGGATGAAAGCTTGGCCGGAGCGCTTGGATGTGACACCAGTGACGAAGTGCTTGATTTCACTACCTACGACGGATCCCTCGAAGCGCCTGATGCGTCCGGCTACGACCCCACGCTCACCGAGAATAAAAGCGCTCGTGAATTTGTTCAGACGGTTGTGAATTACGCTCTGTCCTTTTTGGGGCTGGTAGCGGTGGTGATTGTGATTTATGGAGGAGCTATGTATGTGCTTAGCCGAGGGGACGATGATATGGTTTCTAAAGGAAAGAAAAGTATTGGCTATGCGGCCATTGGTATCGTAATTATTTTAGGTTCTTATGCTCTGGTGAACACCTTGCTCCAATCCGGAGGAGGGGACGGCACGGGTACCGGAATTGGAGATGGTAGCGTGGACGGGACCACTATTACTGAAACCGGCGCCTCTTTTGACACCGAATTCGTTTTGGAAGAAATCGAAGACATCAGCGCGGAATACATTGACTCCTATAAAACCCTTCTCGCCGTGAGTCAGGAAGTGGCCTACATGAAATCCGTTGAAATGCCAATTATTTTGGAAGTGAATGAAACAAACTGGACTCTGGATGGGCTGCTTGGTTACCTCGTTGAATGGGCTCAAGGTACCGACAGCGACTATGCCGATCAATATGATCTCATTGATGAAAACGATGTGGAAGATTACATCGATATGCTCCGCAAGGGAGTTCAGGACATTCAGCAAGAAGTTGATTCGCTAGGTGACACCTATGAAGCCGCTCAGGCACTTTATAATTATCTGAGGAGCGGAACCAGCGCATCTTTCTTGGATCATTTTTTCGCCCGTCTCATCCCAACGGCATCGGCCTCACTTTCAGTGGATCAAATCATTCAAAGCATAGATAGAGGGGTCACCAACACGGATGCCCTCTGCAATACTCGGGACTACGCTTCTTCCGTTGAATATCGCGACTACGGTGTGGGAGTTACTATTTATGAGGTAGATATTCAAAACATCGACGATGATGTTTGTGCCTATCTCAATTATATTCAACTTTCTGCGGAGAGTGACTATAAGGAAAAAGTGAACGAATTGATTGAACGCTTTGGCGAAATGAAAGATCTTTTTGACACGGAAGACCAAGGTTTTGATTCAGGCTCCGTGCTTACTGAAGTTTTGGCTGCCTTCAATATGGCGGACACAACACTCAACAATTCTTTAACAGCGGTGAACGCTAAGACGGCTCAAGAAATTGTGGTCTACATGAATGACCTTCATAATTTGGTAGAGAATTTGAAATTTGTGAAAGTTCGTTTGAGTGCCAGCACCACCGGTGGCAATGATCCGCTCATCGTTCGTTTCGATGTACTTGGAACGGAAGACCCCAGCGGAAAGACCGTGGAAGACGGTCAAATTGAATGGGATCTGAATGGAGACGGAGTTTATGAAAGCGGCAGTTTGAGCACCACAGCGGTTACGTCCGATGACATTGAAGGCGATGCGGTGAGTGCCACGTACAACGAGCCGGGGACCTACCGAGTTCGCGTACGTGTGCGCAGCCAGGATGCCGATATTGCAGCTGGAGTTTCCACCGTGACGATTGCCGTGGAGCCCTCCAAATCCATGATCGTGCTCACCGCGCAGACGGGGACCGAATCGCCAAACACTATTGCGGATTTCACCACTTACCCCTACACCGATCAAGATTCTTATAAAGTAACCATGACTGAGGCGGAAACCGGCATTTTGTTTGACGCCAGTAGAACTACCGATGGAGACGGAAACGATGGGGCTGCGGGAGGAATCATCTATTATGAATGGGATTTTGGAGACAACGAAACTTCTTCCGGACCTTATGGTCAAGATGGGGGGAGTTCCGTGACTCATGCTTACGGCGAGGCAGGTTCTTATAATATGTCCCTTACGGTGACGGATGACACGGGAATTAAAGATCGAAAATATTTCACTCTGTATGTAGCTTCGCCGGCCGCCCGCTTCTCAGTAAGCCCAAGCTCCGGCACGGTAGGCACCACTTTTGAATTCGATGCATCCGCTTCCACCACCGACGTGGGAAATATTGTGAGCTACTCATGGACGGTTTCGAACAATGGAGTTTCCGTGAGCTTGGATGACAGCACCGGTGTCAGTATTAGCCCCACTTTTGAAAGTCCGGGCGTGTACACCGTGACACTCACCGTTTCGGACGGAAGCGGCAAGACCGACACGGCTTCCATGGATATTTTGGTAGATTCCACCGCACCGGTAGCCACTTATGAATATTCCACTCCCAGTTCGACCGAACCCGCCACATTACTTTTTGACGCCAGCAAAAGTTACGATCCGGACGAGGGAGACGTGCTCACTTTTGAATGGGATTTTGGAGGAATAGAAGGGGAGGATTATACGATCGTTGATGAAGAGAGTGACCAGAAAGTGACCGTGCAATTCCTTAACACCGGTGATTATAACGTGACTTTGACTGCTTATGATCAACATCCGGCGGAACTTAAAAAGAGCGACACGGCCATGTCCACTATCACGATTGACTCCGTGCTGGACGTTGGACTTGAAATCGAAGGAGAAACCGCACGTCATTTGGATGCAAACGGCGAATCTGAAGTGGAATTTACAGCGCTCAGCGAAACCGCTTCCTCTTTTGAAATGGACTATGGAGACGGCAATGTGGATTTCACGGACACCATCACTCGCGGAGAGTCTATTTTCACACATACTTACGAATCAGCCGGGGTTTTCAATGTGACCTTAACGGCACTGGACGATGAGAACGGAACTAATTCTGTGACACAGCGAGTTTATCTTGGAACCGGTGACAGCCCTATCGCGGTTATTAACATTGGTTCTAACGGCGAAGACATTGGATATGCATCTAATTTTCATGGAAGTGTGAAAACGCAATTCACTTTTGACGCCGGAGATTCCATAAATGTAGACGGTAGAAGTGAAGGGCTGGAATACAGTTGGAATTTTGGTGACAGAGTAACTTCTTCACAAACTTCCGTAACCCACACCTTTGCGGAAACCGCCGTCTACACCATCACGTTAACCGTGCGTGATAGAGATGATAACGCTATAAAGGATGAAACTTCACTTACCATTACCATACAGGGAATTGACCCGGAAATCCGCGGGATTACGATAACTCCGCAGGGTAACGCACTTGAAACACCGCTTAAAGTAAATGTAAGCGTGGATGCCATTGATGAAGATGGAAAAATAACCTTCTACAATGCTTGGTATTATGACCTTAATGACACGGCCACCCAGTTGGGCAATGTGACCTCGGTTTCAGAAAATTTCACGATGACCGTCGACACAAAAGGAGAAACGGGAGAAGTTCATGAATATGGTTTCGCCGTGGAAGTAACGGACAATCAAAATAACAAAGTTGCCTCTTTCGATGAACTGGCCGCGGAAACCATTCCGACTTTAACCGTTACCAATGGACCCAATGAAACGCCGGTAGCCGGCTTCACCGTGGATCGCACTTCGGTTTATGTGGGTGAGGAAGTCAATTTCTCCAGCACCTCTTATGATCCCGATGGAGACCTCGTAAGTTATTGGTGGGACATTGAAGGCAATGGTTTCTTCGACAATGAAGCGGTAGAAAAAAGTTCACTTAATTATGCTTTCACTCAAGTTCATCCTGAGGGAGTGAGTGTTCGGCTCAAAGTGGAAGACAGCGCCGGAGCCACAGCTACCTCCGAACCCTTGACCATCTTTGTGGATGCTATTTCAGCCGCGCCGGAAGCTGCTTTTTTCGCGGACATCAGCGGAACTACCGTGAGCTTCCGTAACAATTCCACCCTCGACACGGAAAATGGCGCGGAATTGTTTGGCATTTATTGGGATTTCAATACGGCTGTAGATAGTAGTGGAAATGGAGTCGCCGATGACGACACCGATTCCTTTGAAGAGAACCCCACATATACTTATGATGCCCTCGGTACTTATCAGGCCAAGCTCACCATCGTCGACTCCACGGGTCAAATAGACTCTTTGGTTCAGGCGGTGAACGTACTGGAAACCAGTGCGCCCACGGCAGCCTTTAGTACTGCGGTGAGTGATCGTACAGTGGAGTTTACGGATGAAACTATGTTCGACACCGGAAGTGGTGCCGAAGCTCGTAGTTACAACTGGGATCTCAATCTTACCGCAGACAGTAATGGAGACACGGACCCGGAAAACGACACCGATGCCACTACCAAGAATCCCACTTATGAATATTCCGATTACGGTTCTTATGAAGTGAAACTCGTGGTGGAAGACAGCTTCGGCAAGACCGATACGGTGGTTCAAACGGTTGAAGTACCAAATCCTCTCGATTCGGTGACTGCGCTGCTCACCAGTATGCCACAACCCAATTCCCTGAAACAGGTAATCCTGGAAAAAGATGGCGACTCTGCGACTTTCTATTATGGTGCGGAAGGCGGAAGCGGAAATATTTCTTACGTGCTTGATAAAAACATTTTCTACGACACCGATGGCGATGGTATCCGCGACAACGATAAAGATTACAGCGACGATTCTTCCGGAACGTGGGAGACTCCGTTCTTCACTTCCTACGGTCAAGTGGTGGTTAAGCTTACTGTCACCGATGAAGATACCGGTGAGACCGATGTTGCCACTCTTCAAGTTGTCTTTAAAGGTTCATTAGGAAGTGCTAATCTGTTCAACGTTACGCCAGGCGAAATGATGATCCTCATCTTAAGCGCTTTAATAACCGCCGTTGCGGGCATCACTTTCACTTTCAAATCTCAACTAAGCCGTAGCGAAGCGAAGGCGAACCGAAGGCGAACCGAAGTGAGTGCCTACGGCCTAAGCAATAACGTGGCGTTAGCCACAACCCTATCATTAAACGCTAATTATGGATGAAACCACGCCTTCAGAACCAGCTGTACCACCGGAAGCACCTACCCCTGAGACTCCTGTAGTTCCTGTTACTCCGGTTACTCCGACCCCGGTTCCCGCTCCCGTCCTCACGCCGGAAGAAAAAAAGGCGAAGCGAAAAGCTATGCTCAAACGTCTCGGAATTGTGAGTGGTACAACCTATGTGGCGTTGCTCGTCATTATTGTGCTCTGGGGAACTTTGCTCGCAGAAAAAGAATTGACCCTTTTTCACTATCTGCCTATTTCCCAAGCGGGATTCAGCGGATTCTTTTACACGCTCTTCAATATTTTACTTGGAATTGCCACGGGCGGGACTCTGCTTATAGCTCTTTACGGACTCATTCGTTCTCTACTGATTAAAAAAGAAGAAGTTGATAAAAAGAAAAAGTTTTCACGTATAGCATTGTGGTATGGACTCGGTTTTGTGCTTACCATTGTACTTTGGCTCATAGGAATTTGGTTCCTGGGCCCACGCCTGGTGGCCGAAATGCGTTACGGTTCGCCCATTATAACCGATCCGGAGAATACCGTTGGGCTCACTTCGCCGGTTACCATTAGTTTTGACGCAAGTCAGATTCCCGTAGATTCGGATACCTACAGCATCCTTTCTTACGCGTGGAATTTTGGAGACGGCGCCACGGGAACGGGAGAAACGGTGACTCATGAATATACTCAAAAGGCGGAGGGTAATGGAATTTACACGGTAATTCTCAACGTGGAATACACAGACATTAAGAGTGGAGAGCGTTTCGATTATGAAACCAGCACCGAGGTGGTGATTGAGAATGAACTTACCGCAGCTTCTTTTGTGGCCAACCCCGATAGCGGGGAGGTGCCATTGCTTGTGACTTTCGACGCGACCAGCTCTTTTGATCCCGATGGAGAAATTGTTTCTTACGAATGGGACTTTGATGAGGACGGACGCTTTGATGATGCGACGGGAGAAGAAGCGGAATACGAATTCACACAAGAGGGGACTTATGAAGTGACCTTGCGTGTAACGGATAACAACGGCGAATCCGCCACCGCTACTAAGACCATTGAGGCCGGAAGTGTGGGTGGGCTTCGCGCCATTATTACGTCACCGGTGAGCGAGGGTGGGATATATTATGTGGACGAAGAGTACGATTTTGAAGGAAAGCTTTCTCAAATTCGTGAAGGAAAAATTGTGAAATACAAATGGGACCTTGGAGATGGGACCAAGCTCGAAAGCCACGGGATCAGCCACACATATAAAACGGCCGGTACTTATGAAATAGTACTTACCGTGCAGGATGCCGATGGCAATGCCGACGAAACCACACTTGAAATTCAAGTGGTGGAAGAAGGAACGCCTCCCACGGCCAAAATTGAGACCGATCCTGAACTTTCCTCCGGCGCAGTCAGCGGTCCGGTACCGCTTGAAGTAAGTTTTGACGCCTCCGGTTCCACCGATCCCGAGGACGACATTGTGAATTACGAGTGGGATTTTGAGAACGATGGAACTGTGGATGAAACGGGAAATGAGGCCACCTATACTTATTCCGAAGTAGGCGAATACGAGGCTCGCTTGATTACCACAGATAGTGCCGGTAACACCGATGAAACCATGGTGATCGTGGAGGTGACGGAACAAGGAATCCAGGCCGTACTTGAGGCGGATGTCAGCAATGGGGAAGTGCCCCTTACCGTTAAATTCGACGCATCCGGTTCCACCTATAAAGAAGGGAGCATCGTGTCCTACGAAATCAACTTTGGTGACGGCAGTGACCTTTATGTGGGTGACGCCACCGTGACTTACAAGTACAACTCTGTTGGAACCTATACCGTGACTTTAACCGTGATTGGGGATGATGGAGAGAAGGCCACCGACACCATGCAAATTGTGGTTCGCCCGGTTTCCCTCACCGCCTGTTTCACCGTGAACACCGATAGTGGCAACGCGCCACTCTTCATTGCGGTGGATCCTTCTTGCTCACAAGGAACAATTCAAAGTTATGAATGGAACTTTGGCGACGGTGAAATCAGCTTTGACCGCAAACCGGAAACGCACACTTACAGCGAAGTCGGCACCTACACCATTTCACTCGAAATCACTGAAGGCACCAACATTGTGGACACTTTCACAAAGACAGTAACGGTTAAGTAGTTGATTCCCAAGGCCTAGTTTCTGTTTGGCCTTGTGAGCTTTTCCAACTTCAAATATTTTTCATGCTCCTTCTCTACCAGGGAGCGGAAAGGGATTTTCTTCTTTTTTGACTCGTTCACCATCTTTGCGACTTCGTGGTAGCCCAGATGCGGGACCAGCGCGGTGGCCATGGCAAAGCTTTTTCCAAGCACATCCTTCATGTGAGCTTCATTCGCGGTAATACCTTCGATACAGTGTTTTCGCAGCAACTCCATTCCATTGCTCAAAATTTGAATTTGATGCAGAAGATCCCAACCGATGAGTGGAGTATACCAGTTCAATTCCAACTGCCCTTGAGTAGCTGAAAACGCAATGGCTTGATCGAGTGCCTGCACTTGTACACAGATCATACTCATACACTCCAGCACCGAAGGATTCACCTTTCCCGGCATAATGGAAGAGCCCGGTTCCACTTCCGGTAATCGGATTTCATCAAAACCGGCCTCGGGCCCGCTGGCCATGAGTCGCAGATCACCGCAAATGCGTAAAAGCTCGACGGAAAGCGCACGCAAACATCCCGAGACGCTCACAAAAACTCCCGCACTGTGACTGTCCTCAAAAGGATTCATAAAGCCGAGTTGCAGCTTCATCCGTTTCGATAAACTCTTCACCATTTTTTCACTGAACTTGGGATGCGTATTGATGCCCGTTCCAATGGCAGTTCCTCCGATTCCCAAATCGCCCAGTTCCGGAGTCGCCTGATTCAGTCTGTCCATGGCGCGCTCCAGAGCGGATGCATACGCTTCAAATTCCTGACCCAACGTGACAGGCACGGCGTCTTGTAGATGAGTGCGCCCGACTTTCAACATTTTTTCAAACTGCTTCGCCTTCTTTTCAAAAGCCTTCACTAAATTTTCTCCATTTTGCATAAGCGGCATAAGTTCCAGCAGCGTGGCCAAACGAATTGCCGTAGGGATGACGTCATTGGAAGACTGTGCCATATTCACATGATCGTTCGGATGAATGGGCCTGTACGTACCCTTTTTGCTTAGCCTCCGCTTTGCTTCGGCTTGGCCCAGAAGTTCGTTTGCGCGGTTCGCCAAAATTTCATTCAGCGCCATATTGAAAGGCGTGCCTGCACCGGCCTGATAAATATCCAAATCGTAATCGGCATCAAACTTGCCATCCATAAATTCCCGTGCCGCCGCTTGAATAGCCTCGGCGTGTTTTTTTTGCAAATGCCCCAGCTCTGCATTCACCTCAGCCGCGGACATTTTGACCCATGCCAGTGCTACATTAAAAGAATGCGGAATTCGCAACACAGAAATCTTAAAATTATTATGAGCCCGTGTATAAAAACTACCGCCGTAACTTTGTGCGGGAACTTCCACGGTTCCCAGAGCGTCGATTTCTTTGCGAGTCTTCATGCGCGGATTATAGCAGACCCATTCCTACTACAAAAGTCTCAAAACTGCGATCGCGCGAGGAAGGCGGTTTGTAAACTGAAACTTTTCTGAATCGCGTCTTCATCCGCTTGATGAGTATCTTCATTTCTTCTCCCTCGAAAATCTTTCCAACAAAATTTCCACCTTTTCTCAAAATGCGCGTAGCCAAAAAGAAAGCCTGATCGGTGAGCTCCGCGCTGCGTCCCTGGTCGAGATCGCGGATCCCACTGGTTTTTGGAGCAAGGTCGCTGGTCACGACGTCTGCTCGCTTCACGCCGAGTTCTTCGAGCCGCGCAAAGATCGCATCCTTTTCCATAATGTCTTGAACGTACGTATGAATATTGTCTTCTTTAAAGGGTTCAATTTCCTGTAGATCAAAACCCACGGCATTTCCGGCGCCGCCTACCAAATTACTAATCACTTGCAAAAAACTTCCCGGCGCCGCACCCAAGTCCACCACCGTGTCTCCGCGCTTAATGAGGTGAAATTTCTTTTGGATATCCAGCAATTTAAACGCACTACGCGCGCGATAGCCCTGCTCTTTGGCGAGTTGGAAGTAGTGATCTTGGACTTGGAAGGGTTTAGGCATTATTAGAGGATTGGTTTGGCTCTAGGTAATCCATTTTTCCGTGGATAAAGCGTCGCGATTCGAGTTGTTTTATTGAACTCCAAAATAACCCGATCTTCTCCACTCGGCAAAGCATATTTATGCACACGCATAAATGGGAGCCCCAAAACTTTCTGAGCCTTTTGCGAATTTTTCAATTCTGCCATATAGTCCGCAGACTTCCATGCGTAAAATTTTCCCCCTACTTTTAAAAATCCGGCAGCATATTCCAAAAGGGTAGGAAGCTCCGCCACGGCACGCGCTGTCACGACGTCGAACTGTTCGCGATTTTTCTTCTCATGCGCCAGTTCTTCAAAACGACCCACCAATCCATGCACATTTTTCAAATTCAAATCATCCGCCATTTCTTCAACGGCCTCGATTTTCTTTGCCGTTGCATCCATCAAGGTAAATTCCAAATCGGGCCGAGCTGTTGCAAGTGCTAAGCCCGGCAGACCTCCGCCTGTTCCAATGTCCGCAACGTGGACACCGTTCTTCACTTCCCAAAAATTCAGAACCGCCAAAACATCAGGAATGTGTTTTTCTCCCAGCTTCAAACGATCACCGGCCGAAAACAAGTTCAGCCTTTCACTTTTCTTTTGAAGTACGGCGACAAGATCATCCATTTATTATTGAACTGGAGTTTCCTCAGCAGGTTCTTCCACGACAGGTGCTTCTACGGCCGGAGTCTCTTCAACGACAGGAATATCTTCCACGACAGGGGTTTCTCCTACAGCTGGTTCCACTACCGGTTCACCAAAAATCACCACAGAAATTTCTGCTCGAACAGTGGCGGTGGTAGTTTGATCAAAAGCTGTCACGGTGATGTCACATTTGCTGCCGGGAGCACCATTCAGCATGGTAAGGGCGAGGTTGTGAGCGGTTTTAGGCTGCATCTCATCGGTCACTACGGGCAAAAGTTCAATGTCATTCGCGTTGTCACATTCCACTTCAGAAATGTAAGTAAGAGCCGGAGCACTCGTTACAAAATCCAAAGTGTCGGTGGCAGGGTCTACGATGCTGTCCTTTGGAGTAGTAAAAGTAATTTGATAAGGAGAAACCAGACTGCAAGAAGTGAGCAGGAGTGATAAAGCGAGAATGGCGAGGCGACGCATAGGTAGAGGATTAGATGTGCTAAGCATACTGAATCACAGCCAAACTGGCAATCGCAGCTGTTTCCATACGAAGCACACTTTCACCCAGTTGGAATAAAGTCCCGCCGGCCTTTCGGATGGCTTCGAGTTCTTCCGGAGTGAGACCGCCTTCGGGTCCGATGATGAGATTCACGTCTTCGTCAGGCTTGAGAGAAATGTCTTTAAGATGCGCATCAAAAGTCAATGGATCACCGGCGAGTAATTTTCCACTGAGAGGATTTTCGAGTAAGTCTTCGAGAGTGAGAACTTCGTGAAGGGTGGGCATAAAAGATTGTTCGCATTGCTCACAGGCTTCTTTAATAATGGCGTGTAGACGTTCCCGTTTTTTCACATGCTGTACTTGGCAGCGCTTGGTGATAAGCGGAATCAAATCAGTGGCACGCAGCTCGGTAGCTTTTTGCAAAATAAACTCAAAAATAGCGGGTTTTTTGGAGAGTGCGCAATAAAGACGCAAATGACGAAGAAGCGGCGGAGAAACCATGCGTTCCGTAATGTAAAGCACCGCTACTTTAGAATGAAGCTCTTCGATAGTGGCTTTGGCCTTAGTTCCTTTTCCGTCCATCAAAATACATTTGTCGCCTTTACGAAAACGCAACACTCTTGTCATTTGCTGCAGAGTAAGTCGGTCAAAGATGCGTACTTTGTTGGCTTCGAGAGGGTGAGGGAGTATGAAATGTTGCATGCGGTTTTATTTAAAGTCTTCGCGTTGTTCGGGAGTCATATAAGGAAGGTCCAAAAATTCAAAAATTTCTTCTTCCGTGCGCCCGGCGATTTTTTTATCTCCGTCGTACAGACCATATTCATTGATCTTCCAACCGCGCTTGAGTGCAATAGTCCGAACGTGGATATTAAAATACTTTGGACCGGTAAAGTAAAACAAAGCGGCACCAAAGCTTTCCGGTTCCACCACGCGTAGGTCCACCTGCATATCATTTTTGGTCACGACACTGGACTTGGTGTCACCGGCCGCGAGCACTTGTTTGATATCCGGATAAGAAAGAAAATAACCTATCATTGCGGCGGGGTCCTTACCCGTGGTTAAAATGTCGACGTCTCCGATAGTTTTCATTTTTCGACGAAGACTACCTGCATATTCAACACGTTCAAATAGGTCGGAAGTCTTTAAAAATTTGATAACTTCTTGGGCCTGCTTGAGGGCCTTTGCGTAAGGCACGCGGTCTTTGAGGTAGGTCATTTGAGCCAGTGCTTCCAGAATTCCCGCCTGACTTTTTTCACCCATTCCCGGGAGGGTGGCCAATGCGCCGCTTTCTGCCGCGGATCTAAGCTGCGCAGTGCTTCGGATATCAAGCGATTCCATAAAGAGTTTTACTTTTTTTGGACCTACACCCCGCACATGCAGCATTTCAAGCACGCCCGGACCAAGTTTTTTTACTAAATCCTCGTGCATCTGCGCTTTGCCGGTTGTAATAATTTCCACAATTTTCTTACAAAGGTCCGGGCCGATGCCGGGAATATTTTCAAGCTCCGCCGGACCTTTTTTATAAACAACTTCGAGGTCCACGCCGAGCCCTTTAATGACTTCTGCCGCTCGCTGATATGCTCGTACGCGAAACACATTTTCCCCGAGTACTTCGAGCATCTCCGCAATGTCACTGAAAATCTGAAAAACTTTATCGTTGATCATAGCCTATGACGCACAAACTAAGTGCATTCAGCTTAGCGTGTTTTAGAGATAACGTCTATAATGCTCCCATGAAAATAGCTGTAATTGGAGGTGGGGCCGCAGGAATGATGGCCGCCGCCGCAATCCACGAGACCACTGCAAATGCCGAAGTTTTTTTGATCGAAAAAAATGCAAGCCTTGGACAAAAAGTTATCCTCTCCGGCGGCGGCCGTTGCAACGTCACCACAGGTTTTTCCGACCTGCGACTCGTCTTGGATCGTTACCCGCGCGGCGGAAAATTCCTCAGCTCCGCAATGTACAACTTTCCGCCCGAGCAAGTTTGCCAGTGGTTTGAGGAGCACGGCGTACCTTTAAAAACGGAAGAAGATTTTCGCGTTTTCCCAAAGTCCAATAAGGGGAAGGACGTCGTCGCCGTTTTCGAAAAAATCTTTACCGAGAACGGCTCAACACACCCCTGTTCGCTTCTCTTTCATCACGAGGTTCAGAAAATTAAAAAAACCAAAAATGGCTTTCAAATTCATTTCAAGGAACACCCGTCACTCCTCGTGGACAAAGTCATTCTTACCACCGGGGGTCAGGCCTATCGCCACACAGGTTCCACCGGCGATGGTTATGCTTTTGCCGAAAGCCTGGGCCATAGCATCACACCCCTTGCGCCCAGCCTCAACTCCTTTGTTACTAAGGAAACCTGGCTCAAAGAGCTTGCCGGCATTTCACTTCCTAAAGTCACTTTGCGCGTTAAAAAAATAAAATTCACCAGCCCCATTCTTTTCACACATCATGGACTCACCGGTCCGGCCGTTTTCGCACTTTCGTCCCTCATTGCGTTTGAAGAATACAATTCCGCGCATCCTCTCTCGCTCAGTCTTGATCTTTTATCTTCCACCAACCAGGCCCTCTTTGAAACCGAATTTAAAGACGAATTGCAGGAAAACCCCAAGAAAATGTTTAAAAATACTTTAGCCAAGTGGATGCCCAAGTCACTTGCGGCCACGCTCTGCGCACTGCTCACCATAGACGGCAATCGCAACAACAATGAAATCGCCAAAAAAAATATTCAAAAAACTATCGAGCGTGTAAAAAATCTTCCGCTCACTCTTATTGATAGGGGGGCGGGAGACGAATTCGTGACTGCCGGCGGCGTTACTCTCTCCGAAGTGAATCCGCGCACGTTGGAATCCCGCCTCACGTCCGGCCTTTACTTTGCCGGAGAGATTTTGAATATCGACGGTTTTACCGGAGGCTACAACCTCCAAGCGGCCTGGGCCACCGGAAGGCTTGCGGGACAGAGTGCTTCAGGTAGAATGAATCCATGATCAAAGAATTCATAGATCCTCGCGTCCACAACGAACTGCTGGAAAAGAAGAAAGCGCAGATTAAGAGCTTTAAGGTTAAAATGGACCAAGAGCGCACCCTGGCCGATAGGATGGCAGACAGTATCACTAGAGCCTTTGGTTCTACCTGGTTTTTTGTAGTCAACTTTGTTTGGTTTGGGGCCTGGATGCTCATCAACACGGGTCTACTACCCATCGTGACGCCTTTTGATGCTTTCCCTTTTAGTTTCCTCACGTTGATAGTTTCTCTCGAAGCCATTTTCCTTTCCATTTTTGTTTTGATTAGTCAAAATCGGGCCTCCCATATTGCGGACATGCGTGAAGAAATCGATCTGCGAATTAATGTGCAGGCCGAGCAGGAAATTACTCGCATTCTTCGTATGGTAGATCAAATTCACGACCACTTGGGGCTTGAACACAAAGACGATGCCGAGCTCAGGAGAATGGAAAAGAAGACAAATCTTTCCGCACTTGAAGAAGAAATCTCTAAAGAAATGGACGAATCCTGATGAAAGCCGTAGCAAATATGTATCCAAAATTACTTCTCAAGCCGGGCAAGGAACACATTATGAATAGCCACCATCCGTGGATTTTTTCCATGGCTCTTCAGTATTTTGGCGAAATTCCCAGCGGTAGCCTCGTGGATATTTACGATTCCGCCGGAAGAAAATTCCTCGCCCGTGGTTATTACAATGAAAAGTCGCAAATCGCCGTTCGTATTCTGACGCTGGATCCGAGTAAACCCATCAATACTGATTTTTTTGTTCAACGCTTCGCCGATCTCAAAAAAACGCGCGAACGATTTATAGACACCAAACAGACTAACGCCTATCGTCTGGTGTTTGGTGAAAGTGATGGCATCCCCGGGCTTATTGTGGACCGCTACGATGCTGTGCTCGTGATTCAAATTCATACGCTCGGAATAGAACTACTTAAAAAAGAAGTACTTTCCGCGCTCAAAGCCGTCTTCAATCCGGAAAGTATTTATGAACGCAGCGACATCGGCGTGCGCAGCCAAGAAGGTCTATCTGATCAACCCAAGGGTCTGCTCTTCGGAAAAACTTTTGAAAAAGAAATTGAAATTCTTGAAAATGGCATCCCGATGTTAGTGAATATTGAAGAAGGACAAAAGACCGGAATGTTCCTGGATCAACGTGAGAATCGCAAAGCTTTGCAGGCCTACGTTAAGGATAAAACCGTGTTGAATTGTTTTTGCTACACCGGCGGTTTCTCTCTCTACGCAGCCCTCGCCGGAGCTAAAAAAGTTGTCAGCGTGGATTCCTCCGGTCCCGCGCTAGAAACCGCCAAACGAAACTTTGAACTAAACAAACTCGATCCAAAGAAATATGAATTCCTGGACCGTGATGTCTTCGACCTCCTCGATGAATACCGAAACAAGCGTGAACAATTCGATGTCATCATCCTCGATCCGCCCGCCTTCGTAAAAAGTCAAAAGAGTCTCAAAAAAGGCCTTCAAGGCTATACGTTCATCAATGAACGTGCATTGCATTTGTTGCCCAAAGGCGGCATTTTAGTTTCCAGTTCTTGCAGTGCCCATGTGACCGACGAACTTTTCCAAAAGATGCTGGCCATGGCCGCCACCAAAGCTCGCTGCACACTTAAAGTTCTGGAAATTCGTAATCAACCTATCGATCACCCGTATAATCTTTTCTTCCCGGAGGGGAAATATCTCAAATTCTACGTGCTGCTTAAAGAGGAGTAGCCTCGTTACAGACAAACCCGACCTTCAAGTTTCCAAAATTCCGCTTCATAATCGTGAAGTAGTTTTCACCGGCAGCGATGTCTTCAGTCGTGAGCCCCTCTAGTGGGTTCAAAACCAGTAGGGAAGCCCCCGTTTCTTCGCTTATCGTTTCTGCATAAGCGGGGCTCATCAAAGTTTCCATATAAATAGTTGTAAGTCCGTGTTCTTTCACTATTTTAGAAATTTCTTCGAGATCTTTAATAGAAGGTTCGTCATGAGGATTGACGCCACTGATCGGGATCATAGTAAGGCCATATCGATCCGCCAAATAAGCAAAGGCTGCGTGAGCGGTTACAAATTCTCGAGCACTACAGCTGAGTAAACCCAATGCCATTGAAAAATTCTCATCGAGTTTATCGAGTTCACCCGCGATCACATTAGCGTTGTTTTGGTAAACCTCCGCATTCTCACTATCTAAAGTCGCCAACGTACTCGCCAAAGATTGCACAATCATTTCTGCTCGAATCGGATCCAGCCAAACATGCGGATCCCATCCGCCGTCCTCTTCACCCAATGAGATGAGTTCTACGGAGTCCGTTGCTTTAAAAAGTTTCACGCCGTTCTCCGTTAGATCGGGCTCAACGTCTTCCAACCAAGGCTCCAAAGCCGCTCCGTTATAAACCACTAAATCGGCGTTGTATAAAGTTTTCAAATCATTGGGGGAGGGCTCAAAATCGTGCGGTTCAAACCCCTGCGGTACTAAAGTCGTCACTTCAATTAAATCTCCACCAATTTGCTCCGCAAAAAAAGCCAGCGGATAAATACTCGCCGCCACTTGCAGTTTTTCCGATCCTTGTTCACCGTTGATTTGGGCGCAACCAACTAAGCCCATTAAAAGGGAACTTAAAACCAGTATGCCAAATATTTTTTTCATAATCGATGAATACACTCACAGCATATTGCAACCGAGTTGCAATTGTCAAACTTCTTTTCCTATAAAAAGAGCCAACTGGATTTCCTTTGGCGTAAGTATTCGATACGCTCCCGTCTTCAAATCGCCGAGCTGCAATTTCCCAATGGCCGTACGTTTCAACGCAAAAACCGTATGACCGAATCGTTCCATCACACGGCGAATTTGACGTTTGCGGCCTTCTTTTAAAGTCAGCTCAATCCAAGTTTCCTTTCCTTTTTCACGCAGAACCCTAGCTTCCATGGGCTGTAAATAAATTCCATCTAATTCCACTCCGCGCGCCAATGCCTTAATCGTGTCGTTACTCACATGACCACGCACGCCAACTTCATACGTTTTTTGATGTTCGTAACGCGGATGGGTGAGGTGCAAAATTAAATCGCCGTCCGAAGAAAACAAAAGCAAACCTTCGGAATCCAGGTCAAGCCGTCCCACAGGATTAAGATATTGGAATTCGGAAGGTAGTAAGTCCATTACGGTTTTTGCACCAAAGGGATCATTGCGCGTGGTGACCACTCCCACCGGTTTGTTAAAAGCGAGAGTGATTTTTTTCTCATCAAAACGCAGCATTACACCCTCCACAACAATTTTATCGTTTTCAGAAACTTGCACGCCCTGTTCACGCACTATTTTGCCATTCACTTTAACTTCGCCGGCTTCGATTAGCTTTTCAGCTGCGCGCCGGGAGCAGTATCCACTACTGGCAATTCGTTTTTGTAATCTTTCAGTCATTAGTTTTGGATGCTCACGAGTTCCACTTCAAAAATCAAAGTAGCTCCGCCCGGAATAGATCCCACACCACTATCTCCATAAGCCATGTCGGAGGGAACGGTGAGTTTACGAACGCCGCCCACTTTCATACCGGGCACACCTTTTTCCCATCCTTCAATCACTTCGCCGGCTCCAATGGTAAAACTAAAAGTCTGTCCGCGATCTCGCGAGCTGTCGAACTGGGTCCCATCGCTTAGCGTTCCCACATAATGTACTTCCACCAAGTCACCGACTTGAGCTTCCTCGCCGGTTCCCACTGTTATATCTTCAATGCCAAGTTTCGTAGAGTTGCAAGAGGTTAAAAGAAAAGCGGAACAAAGCAGAGAAAGGAATTTTTTCATAAAAAAAGTTAGATACGCGCCCGAGTATAGAGGATTTTTTAAATGAAGCGTAGAGAAAATGCTCGAAAAAGGCTTTGTAGAGGTCTACTATACGCATACGAAAAAAGTTAAAGAAATGCAAAACTCTCTAGAAGCTTATCGTTTACTCCGCACGCCGGATCTTGCCGTGGACATCTATAAAGACATGGCCGTGATTCATATTTTTGGTGCCATGCCGAATAAGACCGAACTGGAAACTTCGTTGAGAAAGCAAGTGCCCATTCGCGAGTTTTTTTATAAAGATCGACGCGGGAAAGGGGCGGGCGAGGCTATAAAAACAAAGCATCAAGAAATTGTGGTGGAAGAGAACGGCCACAAATTTCTTATCAATTTATCCGACTACCTCGACGTAGGATTTTTTTTGGATCACCGCGAAACACGCAAGTGGATTGAAGGTCAGAGTAAAGGAAAAACCGTACTTAATACGTTTGCTTACACCGGCAGTTTTTCTGTTTACGCCGCCTGCGGCGGCGCCCAAAAAACCACTAGTGTCGACCTCTCCGAAACCTATTGTGAGTGGATCAAACAAAATTTGGCACTCAACCACCTGCCTCCTGAAAAAAACTGGGTCTACAAAATGGATACTCTCGAATTTTTCCGTTACGCCAAACGCAAAGATCTGCATTACGACATTATTATCATCGACCCGCCCACCTTCAGCAAAAATAAAGGCCAAACCTTTTCCGTGGAGCGCGATTACCCGACTCTCATCAACGGCGCTCTGGAACTCTTAAACGAGGACGGCTTCATTCTGTTCTCCAACAACTGTACCGGTTTCCACATGGACCGCGGTCGCCTCGCCCCCTGCACCGTGCAGGAAGTCAAAGACCTCAAAGCCCCCGATTTTGCAGGCACATTCTCCCATTGGTGCTTTCTAATTAGGCATTAATGAGTTTTTTTCTTCCCCGATTTCTTCCCCAATTTTTTATTGTATTCTTGAGCCTTTTCCCAGCCTAAGCGAAAGAGACTGCAGAGAGCTTGCGCCATATCCCGATTATACATTTTCATACCCATGGCTTCGCTGCCGTGAGTGGTGAATATCGCGATCATGTCTCCAATAATGTTTATTTCGCAATTACCCGGGAACTGATTTTTAGGCACCAAAAGAGTCTCCCTTAATTCTTTAGAATCCCGAGCTTTGTAAGCAATTGCCGCCTCGGTGTCCGGTTGAATACTTTTAACATGCATACCTTTTTCAAGCCGTTTTTTCGTGTATTCCACCCAATCATCTCCTGCCAATTCGCTATGATAACTATTCAATCCAAAACAAAGTTGTTCATTGCCCTTTTCCTCCAAAGTCTCCGAAATCAAATCTGTCACCGCTTCCAAGCCTTGATAATATTTAATCTTTCCACGGATCTCCAATTTAGGCATTTTTCCTTTTTCTCGCAGTTGGTGAAGTTCGTCTGTAATCTCAGAAGCTTTCTTTTGAAGTCTCATCATTTCTCTTACACGCTGACTGCAGAGCTCAACAATATCCTCCGGTTCAACCGCATCAAAATGCGTCACATTGTTCTTAGTAAAACTTGTGATCATTCCTTTTCTTTCCAGAACCTCCAGGATTGAATAACAAGTGACTCGCTTCAACTCCAGGCGTTTGGCAACAATACTCGCGATGGATTCGCCGTGCGTCAGTAAATAAAGATACACCCGGATTTCGCCTTCGTTTAGACCCAAACTATGCAGAAAATGCTCAATCATCAGAAGCATCATACAAAAAAAGACTCCCGTTGACAATTATTAGTTGTTGTCGCATTTCTGACAACAATGTGTTGTAAGAAAAACGCCTACACATAAAGCGTGACAGACCTGCAATTTGGATGGGACAATCACGTCTAATTTTACAAAACATGAAAACCCCTACTTCTGAGGATCCTCGCTATCGGTTGATGGAAAGTGCCCTGAACAACCCAGCTTACAGAGCTCCCGTTTGGATTAAGAATGGCGGCCGCTACTTTGACAAGGGCGGAAAGTTTGATCCGCACGCTTACGACCCTTCCGCACCTTATGAGATTCAAGGGAAATCTTTTGAACTGCCTCTTAATCCGGGAAGAAAAATAGAAGACCCCTTTGACCTTGATAATTTGAGATTCCTTGATCCGGAGAAAATACGAAATTTACTCGTAAGATTGGAGGGTCGGGCGGCCGAAATTGCGGACACAGGTAGTGATAAACAGATTGTAGCTATGATCGGTACGGGAGGGACCATAGCCATGACTATGGTGGGCGGGAAATTGGAGCCGACTCTAAACCCTCAATCTTTACTTAAATACACCGGCGGTGCTTTAGAGGAACGCTTTGCCGTTGAAAGCGCGGAATACCCCACGCCGATAGATAGTTCTGAACAAGAGATCGATTACGAAGCCGATCTGGTGATCGCGATGACTTGGATGTGGAGTAAAATGAGCGAACAATTAAGAAAAAGATTTTCCGGTTTTTTGGTGAGCCACGGTACGGACACTATGGGAGGCGGCTCGACGAGTGTAGCCATGATGCTCGGCCCCAATTGTCCTTTTTCTGTGGGATTCGTGGGGGCTCAAAAAACAATCGAAAATGAGTTTTCAGACGTGGGCGCCAATGTAAGAGGATCTTTTGCGACATTGAGTACCCTACACAGAGAGGAGCAGGTTGCGTGTTTCGTATTTATGGGTGGAACCGAGGGTGGCGCCTTCCATCCGGCAGGAGTAATAAAGGCGGATGACCGACGTGCGAATGCATTCATAACCCCACTACACAAAAGGCTACTTGACGCCTCAGATTTCGGCCTCGAAGGAATTATTGATAGCTTTAGTCGAAGGTATCAACGGACCTTAGTCAGAGGAGGGGCGAAGGCTGATTTTTGTCCAATTATTCTTCGAGGGTATTCTCCGGTTATAGATTTAGCACCTAAAATAGGCACCGATCCTGAAAGGTACTACAGGCAAATTCTAAGTGATAAAGAGGCCGTAGCGGTGTTATTAACTACTTTTGGATCCTATACGGCGAATACAAAAATTCGAGAAGCAATCACGGCTGCGGCCGAACAAAGCGGCAAGTTGGTTCTAGGCGCAAATCCATTTCCGGGTGGAAGTACGGCACACAGTTACGCTCCGGCTCAAGCTTTGCGGGACAGCGGCGCGCTTCCCGTAGGCACTTTACCGGACGCCACCGCTGCAAAAGTTTTCTTGGGAAGCGTGGTTTTTGGGAAAAATAGAGAAATACTCGCCCGGTTTTTAACACAGAACAATTTAATTGGCGAACAAGATCCGGGGGGATGGATGCGCACCAGAAAGAACGGCAGGGTGAGAGAAAATCCCGATAGAAGCACTTCAGAAATGCCCCGCTTCGGAGCACCGGATGCTTTCTTCAGATCTTGAACTTAATCATTCGGTCGTCACGCCATCAAAATCTGGACCATTTTCCTCCGCCTCTTTTTTGGTCGCACGTACAATCCCGTCTTTGTGATGAGCCGGAGAATAAATTGTATACAATCTCAATTCCTCAGAATCGGATGTGTTGATAACATTATGTTCCGCACCGACGGGGACTATCACAGCGAATCCATCAGAAACCTCATATTCGTTGCCATCGATAATGCATTTTCCACGGCCTTTTTCAAAACGGAAAAACTGGTCGTTATCATTATGAACTTCCATGCCGATTTCCTCCTTAGGCTTGAGGCTCATCAATACCAATTGGCTGTACTTTGAAGTGTACAAAACCTTGCGAAAATTTCCATTTTCCAAAGTATTTTTCTCAATATTTGTGACAAATCCTTTCATAGAATTTTGATTAAATATTACTATTTAAAATAAATGGTCCCAAAAATTTGAAGTGCCACTTCTTCCTGTTCAGAAGTTAAATTTTCACCAAATAAAATGAAATTGCCTTCACCACGAGGGGATTCGAAATCAATCTCCGTGTTTCCTTCGCCTAATATTTTTGGCGTATAAATTACAACTTCATGTTCATCGAAGGTTTCATAGGCCATCACGTTATATTCGGACACCAGATACTCGGAATTATATGATAACGCACCAACATTTTCACCATAAGCGTATTTCAAACTCATGCCATCACCCGAAATCGTTCCAACATAAGAATCAATTCCTTGCTCAGGCGTTAACGCCCAACCCGATGGAGCATATAAAGTGAAATCACCCTGATCGAGCATTTCCCAGTCAGGGTTGACTCCATTATGCTCAATTTCATAACCATCATCGGTGATTGTTCCCCAATCATCTACGCTTGTGGTGCATCCGGAAACAAGTAGTACAACGGCAAAAGCGAGCAAGTATTTTTTTAGCTTCATAAGGGAGGGTAAGGTAATTGAACAGTCACTCTACTTTTTGAAAAGTCCCGAAAGCTTCAACTTGAGAACCAAGAAAAGATAGATGATCTCAAGAATGCCGACGGTATTAAAAACAAGAAGTATCACAAACCACCAGGGTTGCCCACGCCTTCCAGAATGCCATAGGGCAAGTCCTTTCCAAAAAATACTCCATAGCGCTAGAAGCAGTAACAGAGGTAAAAACGCAAGTATCCATGTCGGTACTGCGTCATACGGATAGTTATACATATATTGTTTGAGTTATTTTAAATAAAAGGAATTCTTATTCAGTAATATAGCCTGAATATGAGACTGATATGCGAACCAATTTAGAATATGGGTCAGCATAGATATATATGTATGCGTCAATAGCGGCGGAATCGGTTGCATCAAAAGAGGCCGAGTCACTCTCACTTGATTGAGACGTGAGATCCCATGTCATTTGTGAGAACAAATCTTTATAAAATTCCTTGACCGTTTTTAAATCTTCCGTTGTTTCTATAGTGATGCTTTTATCTATGTAACCTTCGTCCCCGTAGTCGGAAGATTCTGTAATTTTCCCTTTGTTGTATATCAGAGCCTCAGGGAAATACTCCGGCGCATCTACCGCTTCCATTTCTTCAAATTCCTCAAGCTCAATTTGTGCAGCATATTCGGCATAGGCTTCCATGGCATCCGCTACAGATTCAGGATCATTTGGATCATAATTTTCCGCAATTTCTTGCTGAGCCTCCAGAAGATCAGAGACATCCGCTTCTTCATCTGCTGTATCCGAGCCGGTTGCATCCGATGGGTTTCCGGCTCTACCGCATCCAACAAAAAGAGCGACAATGGCCAGTACCATCGTTAAGACCAAGAAATTTTTTTTCATATTTTCCTTGTTAAGGGTAAAAAACTTCTGGTAGAAATCATATTACAATTAGAAGGAGTTCACAATAAATTATTTAGTTTAAGCTTGCCAAAAACTTCGGAAATTGGTACGGTAGCGCGCTACATTAACCAAATTCTATGGACCAATCACCCGCACCTACAACTGAACCTAAAGAAATTGAGCTAACACAGGAGGAAAGGAAAGCATTGACTGCATTTGAAGAGTGGTACGCCGAGTGGCCAAAAACAACGGGATCATTAGTAGTGAGTGAGGTTCACGTCTATCAAAGTGGGTCAACTCCACGTATCATAATTTTTAAAACAGGAACAGGGAATTCGGTTGGCTATCGCTTGAGTCAAGCAGCAGAAAATGGTAAAACTAGGATGCTGCTGAGCTGGGACTCTGCCCAACCGGGTGCCGATGCCACTACCCGTGCTGATCGTGAGTCAAAGAATGCAGCTTTCGTTGAAGGGGTGCTGCGCTTGAGAGATGAACTCGATACTGCCGAATCCGTCAAACCTACCAATCCTGAAGTAGGTGGATGGCGGGCAAGCGTACAAAGTTTTGTGACCAAATGTATGGGTGCTTTCAATCTTGGCTCAAAACACTAGCTTATACCGCACTCTGGTTCAGCGATTTATCTTGGCGAAAATCATTCCAGCCGCGATGCTGGTTATCAATCCAGAAACCGTCCAAGAAATTATTGTCAGAAGAGAAAGTGGAAAACTGCTGTAGCTTATGAGCATTCCTGGGACCGTAGCAACTAACCACATTGCGAGACCGAAACGGATTCCTCTTTTTGCAGAGGTTCCCTGGAAAAGGGCTTTTGATTTATCCCAAACCCACGCAAAAATAATTCCTTGAACGAATGGGTAGACAAAAAACAGTGACATTAACGGATCATCCCATGGCCTCATTACTGCAGCATTGTTGTAATCAGCGGTGACGGTGGGGAACAGCATAAACAGATAACTTATCGCCATTCCTAAAATGAGAGAAGACAAACCAACGACAATTCCGGGCAAGAGAACTTTTTTCATAAAATCTTGGTTAAAAAATATTTTTACTTTCCTTTTGGGGGTTTTATAACCGTGTACCCTTCGTAACAGACGACTAGTCCCAAAATTATTCCTCCAATTAAATAGGCGAGGTCATTCCCGGCACCACTTATCCAAATATAAATTCCGCCCCCAATCAAGGCAAAACCGACAAGAAAATAAAAAATTACCCAAAGAATTTTGCCCATACGCCAGGAGATTATGAATTATGCCAGAAAAGTATAAACCAAAAACTATGTCCCCACAATAATTTTTCGAGTCTAACGCTGTGCCCTCACTCCCTCATATCTTTTCATCTCAAGCAGGTTTTGCTGACTTAAGATTTCTTTTGAAAGGGGATCGTCGTAATCGCTGTCGTAGACGACCTTTTTTATTCCGGCATTCAAAATCATTTTTGCGCAAATCACGCAAGGAAAAGTGTTGCAATAAAGTGTGCCACCTTCAATATTTATCCCGAATTTTGCTGCCTGCGTAATGGCATTTTGCTCCGCGTGAGTTCCTCTGCAAATTTCATGCCTCTGGCCGGATGGGATGCCAAGCTTAATTCGGATGCACCCACCCATTTCCGCACAATGGGGAACGCCTCGTGGCGCGCCATTGTATCCGGCCGTTAGCTGTTGACCGTCTTTTGCAATCACTGCTCCAACTTGTCTCCGTAAGCAGGTGGCCCTTTTTGCCCAAGTGTAGGAAATCTCCATAAAAACCTCGTCAAAAGTGGGCCGATCAAGTCCGTCCAGCAAATTCAAATAATGCTGAAACTTTTTATATAAATCTTCAAGCGTTCCCTCGTTCAGAATAAAATAATCCACCATTTCTAGGCACTTTTTAACCTGTTGTCCGTCTTCCGGCTCACCTAAACCTTTCTCACGATTCAATTTGGCCAAAATCTCCTCTTTTGTAAGAACACCACCTTCTCGTTCGCGCTCGAGCAATCTGTTGACCAAAAGCTCCTCATTCGCACTGACTCCAACCATTTTAAATCCGGGCAGTTTCCTTAACTCCAAAACACAGGCAGGATTTCTGATGCCGTCTATAACCCAATTCGAGTCCAAATCTGCGGCCACAATTTCCCGCACTTTTCTGCCAAGTACACCGGCACCATTTTGAGCTCGCAATTCGTTACCAACATTTTGCAGCACATCCCTTGTGAGGGGGAGTCCGCGAGCGGTAGCCTCCTGCCTGACAATATCTGAAAGCGAAATATACTTGAAACCCTTGTCCTGCAAATATTTCACAATTTCCCCCTTACCGCTCCCCATGTATCCGGTCAGGCCAATAATTTTATTCATGCCGACATCAAAACAGAAAAATTGGCTTGAATCAACGATTAAAGTTCACTCCCTCCTCAGCGCCTCAATGGGATTCAAGGCCGCTGCTTTGCGGACATGAATAAATTTGGCAAATGAAGAGAGGGAAGTGGAGGGATTTTCATGAAAATATTTGAGCGCCATAAATTCAGGAGGAAAAAGCTCTTTCGGATCCGCTCCAAAAGGTGCCCGATCCCGCATCAGCCGCATAACCTGCATAAACAGACGAGGCAAACTGGACTCCATGAAATTAGTTAGGGAGGCTAGCTGTATGGATAAAGCTTCTACGTGTCAATGATATTTAGAATGAGAATGAAAATACACTTGACGGTGAGCGCACACTCACCTATAATGAGCGTGTTTAATATTTAAGATGACTGTTTATGGGAAATAATTCTTTAACTATCTTTGAAAATTTTAAAATTCGGCGATATTGGGATGAAAAAAGGGAAAAATGGTTTTTCTCTGTGATCGATATTATTGCGATATTAACAGAACAGGCGGATTTTCAATTGTCTAGAAATTACTGGAAAGTGCTTAAAAATCGTCTGAAAAAAGAAGGAAGTGAAGTGGTTACAAATTGTAACCGGTTGAAAATGGCAGCTGAAGATGGAAAATTGAGAAATACCGATACGGCTGATGTGGAAACAATATTAAGGTTAATCCAGTCGGTCCCAAGTCCAAAAGCTGAACCTGTAAAACTTTGGCTCGCAACAAACTTACCGATTATTGGGGTGACCACGAAATAAAAACCGGAAAGGAGTTTGCTATTCTGACTAATATAATCCACCAGGAATGGGCGGAAGTAAGTATAAAAGATCATAAAAAATTAAAGGGCTTACAGGCACAAAACCTACGCGATCATATGAGCGAAGCAGAATTGATTTTCACCGCTCTTGCGGAGCTGTCGACAAGACAGATCGCTGAAGGTGTTGATGCAACAGGGATGGGGGAAAACGAAGCTGCTGGCAAAAAAGGTGGCAAAATTGCCAAAAAAGCACGATTGGAGCTTGAGGGAGAGACTGGGAATAAAATAGTGAGTGGCGAAAATTATCTGGAGGAGAAAGGTGCAATCGAAAAACTCTAAAGATGATAAGACAAGCCAATTTATCAAGCCCGCCCGTTTTAAGACGGTTTGGCCGGCTACTTGACGATTCACGGAGAAAAAGTGTAGCCTTCACTCCTTAACACATCTTCTATGAATGACTTTCATTCCTTCAAAGCCTTCTTTGCAAGGTTTTTACTCGTGGGGCTTTTGGCTCAATTTTTGATGGTCAGTCCCGCTTTGGCAGCTGCTCCAAGTCTTTCCATTGCTTTGGCGAGCACACCAGTCGGTGCTAACACCTATGTAAGAGGATCGCACGACGTTCCTTTTGTAGGGATAGTCTTTGCTTGCGGGTCTGCCAGCGACTGTGAAATTTCCAATCTTATTACGCAAGGCTACTATGACGATGAAGGAGATTTTAGTGATTTTGATACGGTTTACGACCGTGGTGATCATACAACTACCTTAAACAGAATCGTGAGTAGCGTCTGGCTTGAAGACGCAGAAGGCAATGTGGTAGCCACTCCTGTTTCCGTAAATTCAAGAAATTATCGAGCAACTTTCTCGTCCTTTTCTTGGACGGTGTCTGCGGGTGACACGGATGTACTTTACGTAATGGGCGACTTAACTACGTCAGCTTTTGCAAATAATGATGCTGAAAATATTGCATTTGGTATTCCAAGCGGGCCATATGTAACCGCAGAAGATGAGGAGGGCTCCGCTATTAGCGTAACCGGTTCCGTGAATACTTCTGCCGCTACTTACGTGACCACAGCTGCCAACGGATCTTTAACGGTTTCCGTGAATGCCGATACTCCTCGTGAAGACATTGTAGTGGCGGGAACTTCGGACGTTGAAATATCAGCTTACGAGTTTGAAGCAAGCAACGAAGATTTCGTAGTTAGCTCTTTGTCCGTTAATAATATCCAGTCCGGCGTGGCAATCGACGATCTGGGGGATTATGACAATAACATTAGCGCAATCCATATAATTTATGAAAATTCAGACGGTGACACCGAAGAAGATAGCAGCTACTTGGTGGGCGGCACCGCTACATTCTCTGGATTAGATCTTTATGTACCTGAAGGCGGTTCAGCCACCCTGACCGTTACTGCAGATGTGAATCCAATCGTCATGGGCGCTGCTACTTCAGGCGAACTAGTCAGTTTAAACCTCGCATTCAATAGCTTTTCCGCAATCGGTCAGACAAGCGGGGAGACATTAAATCCGGCTGATTTGGACGCAAGTGTTTCTAGCGCCGCTGATTTGGATTTTGGTACTGTCTCCTACACAAATGGAGATAATGTAGTAGAGATACAAGGCCGTTTCACCGCACTTTTTGTGCGTGCGGGTGCTGCTGTTACGTTCCGCGTGGATAATGGCTCAGGCGATAACACAAACACACTACCCGTAGGTACTCTTGTTTGTGTGGACGACAATCGAGATGGAGCTTGCAGCAACGAAGATATTTTTATTGTTACTGCATGGTCCGGGACCACGGCTGGAATTTTTGATCGAGTGACTTTGGTGAATATGGACGACGCGGGTGACAGCAGCTACGACGACAACGACCCTCTGCTTTATGCGCTTCCAGGCCGAGGATTCTTGAGCTCCACCAATTTCATGCACGTGCATGAGACCCTCGCGACCTTATCTTTAAGTTCAAGCTCACCGTCGGGCTCTAGGACTGTGAGCTCTTCAGATTCCGCTTTTATTTTTAATATCGCTGCCGATTCCGCTGAAAGGGTCAGTTTTGGAACTTCAGAGGATTTTGCTACTTGTTTGGCCGGTACGGGCACGACACTCGTAAGCGCAGCCACGACTTCTATTTCCGTTGATGGTTCGGCTTGTGAAGTGACGGACGTCAACACAGCAGGAGACTCGTTGAGTTATGAAAGTTCGGCCGACCTCTCCAACTATGATTACGTTTCATTCTGGTTCCGTTGGAATGACGACAGCGCCAATGCCGCTACTTTGCTGCCTTCTGAATTGGACGTCTTTACTGCGGATGCCAATGATGGAGTTGAAGACAACAGCCAAGCACTGAGCCTCAGCAACGTAGCAGGCTCTCCTTCGTACTTCAACGAAGGGACTTGGTACATGATTCGAGACGTGCAAATGCCTGCGGGGACCGATTCTGCAGATGACTACATTGGTTTGGCCTTTCAAGACACAGACACTCTGGCCGGTGCCGATGATATTTATGTGGATCAAACGCGTGTGTATAACCAAAAAATCGAAGTAGATATCGATTCAGACAACGATTTTGATCGCAACCAAAGCCCCGTGACAGCTTACCTCAAGGATGCAGGGGTTACTGTGGCGGTTGGATACGTAGACACCGTGGCCATAGACAGCGATGGGGATGGAGTCCAAGACAGCACGGATGGAGCGAACGCTACCGTTATGTTTGTACCCAACGCCGCTTACGGCGATTTGGAAATTGCTGACGGCACTATGAAGAGCTTTACGGTAACACTTTCTACAGTGAACTTACTCGCCGAAGACGCGGGTGAAGACGATCCGGTCACATTCTCTATTGACTGCGGATCAGCCAGTAGCGGCGTGGTGACCTCGGGAGATTTATTTTGGTCTGACAGCAACATGACCGTGCAATGGTTGGGAAATGTAGGCTCCAGTTGTCTCGTTGGCAACACTATGACGTACTAATACTGTTGCACCTTTATTAAATCGACAATATTAGAACTGGGGACAATTAACCAAATTAAATATGAGAGAATTCCCATCACAAACAACAGCCGACACAGTACGCAGCTTCGGTGCGCCGGTTGAATCAACAACTTTATCAAAATTACAACCAGCAATAGAAAAAGGAGACGAATCAGTACTTGCAGAGCTCCAGAGAGTAGCCACAGAACAAAAGACAACAACACTCACTGTTAATGTAAGTGCTGGGAATCCAACTCAAGTTGCGTGCATGGATAGGATGGTGGCTCTGTTAGCCGAAGATGGGATCACTTTAAGTGTTTTTGATAACAAAGTAGCGGATTCACAAGCAGCCTGGGCAGTTACCAGTGATCTGATGAAGCGTGATGATACTATTTTGAAAGAAGTTGTGGAGCGAGTTATTGCAGAAATGCCAGGATTTTTGGGGCATGAATTAGCAACATACGGGCTTAATGCGCAACATAATGCACCTGAATTACCTATTGATCGAAGACATTACCTAAGAAACTGTGGGGCTCCAACCATATCAGGCCCGGATGGAGGTATAGATAGAACTACGTTATTAACTGAATATGCTCGAACAGTGACTACAGCACTCACCGATGGTGTTTTAGAAGATGAATTGAAACAATTAATCGAGCAAGGTCTTCCTGAAGGCGTGCCAGAGAGTGATTTGCCTGTTTTGGCTGTTCTCGCCATGGCAAGTAATTTAGTAAGAGGAGCTATGAAATGGGCAGCAAAAGGTCAAGATGCGGTAGGAAAAGATTACGCAGGCCGCCCCTTCGCTCTTGGAGTGGCAAGACAAGACGAAGAACTTGTAAAAGCAGCCATAAAAAGCGCCATACAGAGCGGCTTCACTACAGCTACAATACCGGAATAACCGTCCGACTATTCACGGCCGTAGGTGTACACTTTTGGAGTGCCGGTAGTGCTCTAGTCGGCTGGCCACTTGGGTCTAGCACCCTTTGGACCACCCCATCCTACCGTTTCTTACCGTGAGACACAATCAGCGCCAACTGGCTATATTCGGATTCACCCAGTAAGATAAAATAAATTTATGAAAATGCGAAGAAATATAAAGTTGCTATCTTGGTTCAATTTTTTTCTGGACTTCAGGCCTTACTCGGTTATTGCCATAATTTATTTTTCAAACATTACCGGCTCTTATGCCTTGGGTCTTTCCGTTTTTTCCATTGTGATGATTTCATCAGCCTTGTTGGAACTGCCAACGGGTATTTTCTCAGACAAAGTCGGCAGAAAAATGTCCATTGTCTATGGAAGTATTGCGAGCATTATCGCCTTAACTTTATACGCCCTGGGTTCTGCTTATTGGGTTCTGGTATTGGGAGCGATGTTTGAAGGGCTAAGCAGGTCTTTATATAGCGGCAACAATGAAGCTTTTTTGCATGAAGAATTGGCCGAGCACGGACAGGAAAAACATTTCGCGGAATTTTTGGGCAAGACAAGCTCCATGTTTCAAATCGCATTATCCATTTCAGCGTTGATCGGAGGTTTTATTGCGGCTCGGTCTTTAAGCCTTGTTATGTGGATATCGGTGATTCCACAGGTAATATGTTTGATAATAAGTTTGCGGTTAACCGCACCAAAAATTCACGAAAAAGCGAACACGAATATTTACAGTCATTTGAAAGAATCACTAAAACTCTTTTTACAAAATCCCAAAATTAGACTGATTAGCCTTTCCCAAATCACCAGTTACGGCATTGGAGAAACCTTATTCCAATTCACTCCGGTCTTTATACAAATGATATGGCCCGTTTGGGCATTGGGAATTTCCCGAGCTTTAGACAACGGTTTTGCAGCCATAGGATTTTGGTTCTCCGGCAAAGTTCTTAAAAAATATGACGCTATCAAGTCTCTTATTGCGGGGAAGGTATTTAATGGAATATTGGGCATTTCCGCCGTTGCTTATCCCACTGTCGCCTCACCCGTGCTGATGTCTTTTACTTCCTTTTTCTTTGGATTGGCCTCAACCGCCAGAGGCGATTTATTGCAAAAAGAATATTCAACCACTCATCGTGCCACCATGGGCTCACTTAATTCTTTTGGCGGAAGCATCTTTATGGGTATTTGTGCCGTTTTATTCGGTACAATGGCCGACACAATTGGCCCGGTTAAATCCATTCTAATCGGCGAGATACTCGTTTTTGCCACCGTAATTTTTTATATCAGACTTTTAAAGTATTATTCAACTAAGCAGTAACGTGGTAAAGCCACAACAACTAAAACTTGATTATTTTAGTCCTATAAATTACAATTTAAGCATTACTGGCTTCGGCCTCCGAGGCTCTCTCCACAAGGAGGGGGCCGATTTATTTTAAACAAATCTAAAAATATATACCAACTATATTTCAGAAGTAATGGAAAATTTGATAACTTTAAAACAATACTCAATAGGCTCTTGTGCCTGTCTTTACTGTCACAGAACTGACTCAAAAAATCTTCCTTTGATCTAGAAATAATATCGAACATAGTATCGAAAGTCCTATTACTTTTCATGCGATTCCATAGCCATCTATATAAAACCTGCTTTCTATAGTATTTCATCAATTTATTATATTTCTGGATCTCTTTATGGAAATTTTTTAATACATTTTTGCCCCCATTCAAATGCGCAGAAATAAGTTTTGCCGCAACCTTTCCTGAGACAACAGATCCCTTTATCCCATCTGTCGCAAACGCCCCACATAACCCAGCCGCATCCCCAATCAAAAGAGAATAATCGTCATAAACATTTTTTAATGGACCACCAATTGGAATCATGCTGGCGAAAGTTAAAATTTCATCAGTGGAATCTTCAACCTTTATCATATTTTTGCGTTTCAACATTTCAACAAAATCTTTGATTTTCCCAAACCCATTTGCATTTTTACTTAATTTCGCAAGACCCAATCGAAAAGCCCTTTTCCCATTGATTATGGTAGGAGAAAGCCAACCCCCATAACCCAAAGAAAATTCACCAAACCAATAATGGTAAACAGTTTTGTCAGGATTAGATCCCAACAAAATATCTCCATAAAAAACTTTTTCCAAACCAATCAAAAACTTTTTATTTCGTGACAATGATTTATTACTCTTCGCCACTGAAGACCTAGCCCCATCAGCTCCAACAATAAATTTGGATCTAACGGTATGCTCTTGCCCATTTTTCAAGAAAGCTATCTCTAGCGGAAAATCATCATTTTGGTCAGTTTTATAATCCGTAAATTTCGAATTAATACTCAAAGTAACATTTTTAGGCAAAGTCTCAGACATATGTTTTACCAATTGAGGAGTATCGGTTGAGTAAATCCACGGAGAATCAGAATATGAGAAAAAATTGCGATCAAAATCAGTCCCAACAACGCCAATGGCTATAATCTTATTCGAAACATAACGCTCAACATTAACAAATCCCGCCAATAAATCATACGTAGCCTGAGTAATCAAACCGGTAGACTCAATATAAGCATCAAGATTTTTCTTGAGATCCAAAACAAGTACATTTAAGTCCTTCGGCAAATGATGAGCCAGCGTTAATCCGGAAAAACTGGCCCCCACAATGACTACGTCATAATTCATTTGAAATTTCACTAATAAAACATTTGGTTGGCCACTCGGGTCTAGTACCCTACCTGGTAACCTCTAAGGCCGCTTTAATATTTCCCCAATAACCTTTGCTCGTATCAAAAAAAGGCACACCAAGCTCCTGGCACAGAGTTTGTAGCTTTTTACTTTCCTCTATAAGGAATTCAAAAACTTTGGACAATTCTTCGTCACTCATCTCATTGGTCCAACTGTTCGTATCAAATTTACGACACCGCGCCACCATTTCTTTTGGAGTCGCCGTGGGCAATCCAAAAACAAAATATTGCAAATGCGGATACCTTGCGTACAAATCGCGAAGAGGCAGTCGAAATCCCTCGATAACAAAATCGTCCGCCACAAGTCCATCAATCATACGGAAAACGAAAGGCTTGAATTGCTGGCACACTTGGTCGTGCTCTTTGGGGGTAGGAGCTTTGTGCGTAATACCAAGTTCGGGAAACACATCTTCAAACGCCTCAATAATCGGATCTATACAAATATGTTGCACCAAATATTTTTTGACCAACTCATGCGCAAACGTCGACTTTCCCGCCGTACAAACTCCGGTAACTATAAATTGATGATGGGTCATAGAGGGTAAAACTCTTGGAACTATACCATCCTACCGAAAGCGGGTGATATAGTCACATACATAATCATGATTAATTCATAATGCATGTCAAGCATTCTTTACAAAAACAAGGTTTCTACCCAAAATATAGTAAAAATGTAATAATTCTTGACTTTCCTGTTAGGGCAATGTAACATTTAAGCGCAAGACCTAACCACACTTCAAATGAAAGATTTTATTCTTAAGTTGCGCAAATCGACAGGCCTTTCGCAAGAAGAGCTCGCCAAAAAACTTGGTTTTTCCAGGCCAACACTTGTTGCAATCGAAAAGGGTGAAAGAGATATCACTCTTACCGAGCTCAAGGAAATATCGAAAATTTTTGATATTCCTGTTGAGATAATTCTTGATGAAGAGCTCAAGGTGTCACAAAAGGTCGCTCTGAGAAATTACGGGGAAAGGGCTTTCAATAAATTTCACAACCTTGTTTTGCAGTGCATAAAATACGGATCTGATACCGATGGTAAGATAACAAAAACCAAGTTGGCAAAACTCGTATATCTTTGTGATTTTGCTAGCTATTATCAGACTTTGAACCCTATCTCCGGATTCGAATACCGGAAGCTTCCACAGGGGCCGGTCGCTATAGAATTTTTTGATATGATTGATAACGATGAATCTGTTAGTGCGGATAGAAACGGTGACGCAATAATGATCTCTTTGATTGAAGGACCGGATGATTCCGTGCTGAATAAAAAAGAACTCCAGCTTGTTAAAGCCATTTGCAAAAAATGGAAGAAATCGACCACCAAACAAATTGTGGACTTCACTCACAAACAAATTCCGTGGAAGGTTTGCAAAGACAGAGAGCCTATTCCTTATTCACTCATAAATAACGAAGCACCTGAAGATGTTTATTAAAGATTTATTTTTTCAGGTGATTTTTTCACAGTATGCCGAAACTCATTTTTGCAAAGACTTTTGTAAGAAGTATAAAGAGAAAAAATGGATCGCAACAAAAAATACAATCACGGAAACCTTGCAGAGAGCTTTTATGGTACAACAGACAAATCTTATTGACGTTTTGAAATATTCTCAAGAAGACAATACAGGAATTTTTAAATTCGATTTTAAAGTTGCCGGCACCAATTTTTCTCCCAAAACCTCAGGCAATCGCGCCATTTTCTCTCTTTGTAATAACACGGGGACTATAAATATTTTATTGGTTTACGGAAAAGACCATTGCACTAAAAAACATTCAGAAACCCAATGGATTTTTGGACACATTAAAACGAATTTCCCGGAATATCGGAAGTATTGCTAACTGGTCTAGCCACTCGGGTCTAGTACTCCTGAAGACTTACCTCTACAAGATAATTTTGTTCATCGCGCTTTGCGTAAAACAAAAGTACTCCATTGTCATAGATAGTGGGCAGAATCTCCGTGTAAGAGCAACAGTTGTGAGTCCAGATATTGGAAAACCCCGGAGTAATAAAAGCTCCATTATAAAAAATACTATCCATTCCATCTTTGCTTGCAACGAAGCCAAGTTTTCCATTGTAAGAAAAAACGTAACGCGGATTCTCTACAGAATATTTCTTAGAGAGAAAAGAACCGTCATACCAAACGTCGCTGGCACAAACACCCTCCTCACAGCTGGAATAGAACGTAAAAGCTGGTTTGCCGTCCACCACGCGCCAATCTTGGATGGGACCTTCGGCTCCAAAATCCATGTTAGCCTCAAACAACACTTCATTATTATTTATCATCTTATAAAGACCGACCATGCCGTTACTTTCACTCACCACCTGATAACGATTTCCATTCCATGAGTAGCTCTCTATGGCGGGATCATACGGCATACCCTCATCTTCCAGAACCGAACTTCCCGTGCTGAGAAGGGTTTGCTCTCTTTCCATATTTTCAAGTGCTCGTTTCGTAAAACCCAAATCCAAATCGGCTCCTGAATCAAAGGCAGATTCCATATAGGTCTGCGATTGACTGACGCAAGAAGTGAACAACAAGACCGCAGCCAATAAAACTGAAGAAAAATTCCGTTGAGTCATAAAAAAATTGATTATTTTGGGTGGCTAAGTGGGTCTAGTACCCTTTAGCCTCTAGCCTTCTTTTTAAAAGAATCGATGATTAGTCCCAAAAGATAACCGAATATAAAATGTTGTAGGCTGCCAATCAGAGCAAGAAGAATCAAGGATACGGTCAAAGAGATATTTGTCAAGAAGGGCAGAGGAATGGAAGTCAGGATTAAGCTGGCAGGCAAGTACCAAAACGTAGGTCCGAAAACAAAAGCGTCTGCTGCATTTTCAGGAGAAATTAAACTGCTGAAAAGCAATATGATCCAGAAAACTAAATCAATTGCCAGAAATATTTTTCCTAAACGCACGGGGAGTTTTTTCATATTGAAGTGTGATGGAAATAATTCTTGGCTGGCCACTCGGGTCTAGTACCCATTGTCAGGATAGTGTAGAATTAAGCTATGTACAATTGGAATACTAACACGGCTGGACTAAAAAAAGATCCAGAGGATCATAAGATATGGAAGCTAGAACAAGCTATCAATTTTGGCCTAAATGGTAAAAAATTAGATAAAAAAGAAGTAAAAAAATACGTCTCCAAACTCACCCTAGATCCATTTCGTGGAAAGTTCATTCAATTGCTACTCAATGGAAAAAATCCTCACTGAACGACAAATTGCTTTACTTGAAGAAATAGAGCGACAACCTTTTTTAGTGAAAAATTTCTACTTGAGTGGAGGAACCGCACTCGCAGGTTTTTACCTATTCCATCGGTATTCCGAAGATTTAGATTTCTTCTCAGAGAACGAAGTGGATCCCATGCAGATCAACATTTTTTTCAAAAGCATACAAAAGACTTTCGGAATCAAAAAAATCGACTACGAACAAAGCTACAACCGAAATCTTTTCTTCCTTCATTTTGACGATGAAATTCTGAAGATGGAGTTCACCTACTACCCATTTCCAAGAGTAAAAAAAGGTCAGCAAAAATTCGGCATCACCATCGACAGCCTTCTGGACATCGCCACAAATAAACTCTTCACCATTTATCAGCGTTGCAAAGCCCGCGACTACATCGATCTCTATTGCATTTGCAAAAAAGAAAAGCTCTCGATCAGTGACTTGATTAAAACGGCAAAAATAAAATTTGATTGGCATATCGATCCAATCCAACTCGGCACACAATTTATCAAAGCCACGGAAGCAAAAGACTATCCCCGGATGACCCAAGATCTCGACAAAAAAACTTGGCAAGATTTCTTCATAGAAGAGGCGGAAAAGCTAGCTCCAGATATTTTAAAATAAAAACTGGCCACTCGGGTCTAGTACCCTCCACAATACATATCTTCTATTGGAATAGGTGAGATAACAAGAGCCTCTTTCCAAACTTTAGCTGTTTGGGTCTTTCTCACCATCAGCGTTCATTGCGCGGAATGTATCGATGATTTGTGCCACTTCAGCACTTTCAGCTGAAGAGCTGATGCGAAACCATACGCCTCCTGCATTGACGAAATATTCGTTGTAGGCTTTGCCGTTTCTAGCGAAGACTAACAATGTTGTTGCGTAGTCGTTGTAACCGATTGTTGTTTCAGTTGTTGTGAAAGAATCTTGGCTTTCACTAAACAAATCTAAACTATCTTGCCATTCGGTTTGAGTTTTGAATTCTGTAAAACTTACAGATTCGTATGGATTGTTTGTGTATGCATACAAATTTCCATTTTCATCTGTGCTTGCACTCCAATCTGTAGGTAATGAGAAGGCTATTCCAAAATCTTCGTTTGTATAGTATCCGTCTGTAATTGGATCTTCAGTTGCTTGGTCATCTGTTGTAGACGAAGTTTCGATCTCTTCTGTTGAACAGGCTGAGAATATAAATAAGCTCATAGCGAGGACCATGTAGAAGTTCTTCATGTAATTTGGATATTACATTCCACCGAGAGTGTAATCCTATTGAAGTGGTTTTTCAACAAAAATTCGAATCACCTTCTCCATAGGGAGGCGGGTCATAGGCTCTAAAACCGCACGTCTTGGCTGGCCACTCGGGTCTAGGTGCTGTTAACATATAACTTTTAGGACAAGGACTATCATTGCAAGCGTTACAAACCCGCCATACACCACGGCAAGTTTATCGTATCTTGTGGCTACTCTTCTGAAGTTTTTCAATCTGTTAAAT
>Ga0265292_1000586_pt1 | contig 47608 bp, 40 predicted proteins | sample Munlanlewell296A_FD_189080 | JGI IMG/M metagenome (GOLD analysis project Ga0265292, IMG submission 189080) | Leachate microbial communities from a municipal landfill in Southern Ontario, Canada - Leachate well 296A | ecosystem: Engineered > Solid waste > Landfill > Unclassified | place: Canada... | reverse complement strand
TTATTTTTTGTAAGCAACTTAAATTTAATTACTTACATAACATGACCCACATTTTTAACCCTAAGTTATCATCTTGTTATTAACATATTAAATAAAGCACGTGTTTTTACTGCGAAACTTGAGTTATTAATAGGAAAAATGAAGATAAAAAATATATGAAAAATTTAAGACCCACATTCACAAAGCCTGGGTACGATAGTGGTAAGAAAATAACCTTATTCAAACCATAATATTATGAATGAAACTGAAATTAAAGATTATAGAAAAATTCTTGAAAAAGAATTTATTGACAAAGACCTTGAGATTGAAACATCACTAAGTTATATTTCGATAGGTACTTTAGGCTTCTTTATTACGATCAATGAAAAATTTCTTAAAATTCAAGCCGCCAATTATAAAGTGATTCTAATATTGAGTTTGTCTTTTATTTTTATATCCTTTATTTTAATATTATTTAGAAAATCTAGAACAAGTCATCATGATTTACAACTGATGAAATTTATAGACAAAATGAAACCGGATACTGTTAGTGAAGATAAACAATTGTTAAATTTATGGAATATCAGCCACAAGGAATTATCACTCGGTAGAACGCTTATTTACTTTAGTCTCGCAATTGGAATCGGATTGCAAGTATTATTCTTATTATTAAATATTTAATAGATCAATGTTATGGAAAACTACAGTACAAATCCGATAATGGAACAACCTCCAAAACCTCCAGTAAGGATACCCGAACCCAAGACGCCACCTCCTATAAAAACTCCTGAACGTCGGGAACCGCCAATACCACCAGTTAGAATTCCTGAACGTCGGGAAGCGCCAATACCACCTCTCAAGACTCCTGAACGTCGGGAACCTCCACCTCCACCTGTTCCAAAACGTGAATCTCGATAATCTTTTAAAAATCATTAGAAATATTGAATTTATATTGGAAAAGTAGGTTTGATGTTTACTCAATCATTGAAAATGAACTATTGCCAATTTTTTGTTGAATGGGCAGGTGAGGGTGGGGTAGGAAAATAGTTGTTAGGCGTCATCAATGGAACTCTGGAACCATGAACACTGGAATTATTTTCTCCCCTTTGTTTTTATAATCATTTAATTTGCTTATATTTGAGGTTCAGGCCAAAAGACTTCCCCCCAGGTCCATTTAAGATGATAAGACTGTAAGACAGTAAGAAAATTGACAACCGACAGTTGACAGTTGACAATCGACAATTTTTGGTTCTGCTTACAGACACTATAGAAACAAGGTTTAATTATAAAAATGAATAAACCGGATTTCATAGCCTTCGATGTTGAGACCGCAACTCCTGAATTATCAAGTATATGTCAGATTGGTTATGTGATTGTCTCAAAGGGTGAAATTGTTTTGCAGGAATTCCATCTGGTCCGGCCGCCGTGTAATCTATATTTATCCCGGAATTCCTGTATACATGGTATTGATGTGAAAAACTAACAGAAATAACTTACTGAAATTAAATATTATAAGCATGAATTATTTACATTATGAATTTAGCTTGACCAGCAATGATGTTGTTGAAGTAACTTTGGATAAACAGGCAAATGTCAGATTGCTAGACAGTTCAAACTTTCAAAAATATCGTTCAGGGCAAAAGTATACTTTTTATGGTGGAGGCGTAACTAAATCACCTGTGCATATAAGACCACCACATGGTGGACATTGGCACGTAGTAATAGATTTAGGTGGCTATGCTGGAACAGTAAATGCATCAGTTAATATTATAAAGGGATAAATTATGGCTAAAACAATTTTAAATTCTGAGTTTTCTCCAGAAATCAGGAGAGCTAGAATAGACCATTTAAATATCTATGAGATCTCTGAAGGAGAATTAGAAACATTAAAAAAAGGATCCCCTGGATCAATTTTTTTAAATTTTGCTATTTTTCTTATTGGTTCTGCATTGACGCTAATAGTTGCAATATTAACAACTAATGTAAAATCAAATTTAACCTTTATAATATTTGTTATATTGTCAATTTTAGGTTTTCTAGCAGGAATATTGTTATTGTTTTTATGGCATAGAAATAACAAATCAATTACTCAACTGGTAGATATAATACGAAAAAGATTACCAAGAGAAGAAATTCCAGAAATATAGAATATAATGAACCAAAAGCAAATATGGTATAATGAAAAGAAAAAAAAATAAAGTCCATTTTCGGATATTGCTAAGAGAGGGAAAAGACCTAAAATTGAAATAAATGATGCGAATAAGCAATTTGTTCAAATACTTTCTAATAAGAATTACATATCGAAATACGAAATAGAAAAGAAAGGAATTAGAATATCAACATTTAGAAATCAATAACTGTTTAAAAGGGCTTACTTCAAGTAGGATTACTAGTTGAGATTTTTTGATTCACATTTAATTCCTTTTTTCAAATCTTGAGTATCAATTATGAATTATTGTTAATCATTTCACAAAAAATCCCCCTTTCCACAACCCTTCCAATTTTCTAATTTCTAATTTCCAATAAACCAGCCATATACAGCTATTTAGACAATCTATAAATTACCTTCTTGCTGCATTCCCTCCGGTAAACTTTTTCTACTTTTGCTGTCCTAAATCCGCTACAATATGCGCATTGAGAGAATCACACAGGAGATCAGCAGGGATAAACAGGAGGACATCGATCTCAGCTGCCTTGATCCGTTGATCGAAAAATATAAAGGAAAAAAGGGAAACCTTATCCCGCTCCTCCAGGGTACTCAAAACATGTTTGGCTACCTGCCCTATGTGGCTTTTGAGAAGATCTCGCGGGAAACGGGACTGGAACTTTCCGATATGTACGGCGTGGCAACCTTCTACGCCCAGTTCAGATTAAAGCCGGTCGGGAAGATCATCATCAAAATATGCCATGGCACTGCCTGCCACGTGCAAAACGCCAATACCATCAGCGATTCCCTCGAGGAATCACTCAGGATCAAAGACGGCGAAACGACCGAGGACGGCCTCTTTACCCTCGAATCCGTCGCCTGCCTGGGCTGCTGCTCCCTCGCACCGGTCATGATGGTTGGGGAAAATACGTTCGGCAAACTGACAGGAACGGAAGCAGTTCGCATAGTTAAGAATATCAGGATGGAAGAAGTGAAGAACGCTAATTAGAAAATTCCAAGCACCAAGCACCAAATTCCAAACAAATTCAAAGCACTAAATTCCAAATTCCAAGATACTAATGACCAATGACTAATGACTAAGTGACAGGGTAACTGGGTGACTGGGTGACTAATAACCACTAACCACTAACCACTAACCACTAACCACTAACCAATAACAAGGTACATGCAAACGACAAAAGTAATAGTTGGACTGGGAAGCTGTGGGGTTGCCGCCGGGGCAGGGAAGGTGTACGAAAAGATCCGCGCCATGCAGCAGAGTGAAAACCTGGATTTCGAGCTTAAGAAAACCTCCTGCGTCGGGATGTGCTACCGCGAGCCGCTGGTGGAGATCATCGACGAAACAGGCTCTTACTTGTATGGCGAGATCAACGAGGAACGGGCAATAGAAATTATTGATAAACACATCAACCAGGGCAGCCCGGTGCGGGATTATATCATCCAGTCGGACCTGTTCGAGACTACCGATAAATCCTTCACTGAATCGCAGGTAAAGATCGTGCTGCGCAATTGCGGCTACATCGACCCCGAAAATATTGACGACTACGAAGCGCGCCAGGGCTACCGGGCCATCAAGAAAATCGCCGGGCAGCGCATCTCGCGCTACGACGTGATCCAGACCATCCTTAGCTCCGGCATCCGCGGTCGCGGCGGCGGAGGATTCCCTACGGGACTCAAATGGAAATTCGCCAACGACAGTAAATCCAGCGAAAAATATATCATCTGCAACGCTGATGAGGGTGATCCTGGTGCATTTATGGACCGGTCCGTCCTCGAAGGCGACCCGCATTCGGTCATCGAAGGCATGATCATCGCGGCTTACGCGATCGAAGGCACCGGCGGCATTATATACTGCCGCGCCGAATACCCGCTGGCCATCAAACGGCTTAATATTGCACTGGACCAGGCAAGGACAAAAGGTTACCTGGGTAAGAATATCCTGGGCATCGACGGCTTCAGCTTCGATGTCTACATTAAAGAGGGTGCCGGGGCATTTGTCTGTGGCGAAGAAACAGCTCTCATCGCCTCGGTGGAAGGTGAACGCGGCATGCCACGCAAACGACCGCCGTTCCCGGCAGCATCCGGCCTATGGCGCAGGCCAACCAACATCAACAACGTAGAGACTTTCGCCAATATCCCCTGGATCATCCTCAACGGGGCCGGGGAATATGCAAAATACGGCACCGAGAAAAGCAAGGGCACCAAGGTCTTCGCCCTCGCCGGCAAGATCAAGCGCTCCGGGCTGGTGGAAGTGCCCATGGGCATCACCATCCATGATATTATCTTCAAGCTGGGCGGAGGCATTCAGAACGACCGCAAATTCAAAGCGGTGCAGATGGGCGGTCCTTCCGGCGGTTGTATCCCGGAATATATGGCCGAAACTATCGTCGATTACGACTCGGTCAATGCAACGGGCGCCATCATGGGCTCCGGCGGGATGGTGGTCATGGACGAGGATACCTGCATGGTCGATGTGGCTAAATTCTTCCTCGATTTCACCCAGAAGGAATCCTGCGGCAAATGCACCTTCTGCCGGATGGGTACCAAGCGCATGCTTGAGATCTTAGAGCATATAGCGGAGGGCAAAGGGCAGGATGGTGATATAGAAAGATTAGAGGATCTTGCTTATGAGATCAAGGATAATTCCCTGTGCGGCCTCGGCCAGACGGCGCCAAACCCGGTCCTGACAACGATCCGCTATTTCCGCGATGAATATGAGGCTCATATCCGCGATAAAAAATGCCCGGCTAAAGTCTGCAAGGCATTGCTGACTTATGAAGTCATCGCCGACAAATGCACAGGCTGCACTGTCTGTGCCAAGAACTGCCCCGTTAATTGTATTGACGGCGAACGGAAACAGATCCACTTCATCCGCGAGGCCGATTGTATCAAGTGCGGCATGTGTTATACCAAATGTAAATTCGAAGCGATTAAACTTTCCTGACCTGGATAAACTAAAGAAACTACAATGAGCGAGAAAGTTAATATAATCCTGAACGGTAATATCGTCGACGGTTACCGGGGTGAGACCATCCTGGAACTGGCCAAGCGCAACAATATAGAGATACCCACCCTTTGCAACGACCCACGCCTCGAACCTTTTACCTCATGCTACGTCTGCGTGGTGGAAGTCGAAGGCCTCCGCGGACTGCAGCCTTCGTGCTCCACGAAGATCTCCGAAGGGATGCGGATCGAAACCGACAACGAGAAGATCCACCGGGCCCGCAAAACAGCGCTCGACCTGCTGGTAAGCAACCATTATGCGGATTGCATCGGCCCCTGCAAGCAAACCTGCCCGGCAGGGGTGGATGTGCAGGGTTACATCTCACTGATCGAAAAAGGTAAGTATCACGATGCCGTGGGCCTCATCAAGGAAACCAACCCGCTCCCGGCCATCTGCGGCCGCGTTTGTGTGAGGCCCTGCGAAGTAGCCTGCCGCCGGAACCTGCTCGACGAAGGCGCTGCCGTGGGTATCGACTACCTGAAACGCTTTGCTTCCGACATCGACATCGATTCTCCCGGCAAATGGAAACCCGAACTGAAACCCGCGACGGGCAAAAAAGTCGCCGTGATCGGAGCAGGGCCTGCGGGGCTCTCCTGCGGGTTCTTCCTGCAAAAGGAAGGTCACCAGGTCGACATCTACGAAGCCAGCCCCAAAGCCGGCGGATGGCTCCGGTATGGCATCCCTGAGTACCGGTTACCTAATGACCTTTTACAGAAAGAAGTCGACAACATCACCGAAATGGGCGTAAAGATCCATTTCAACAAAAAATTCGGAAGTGACGTTTCTTACAAAGACCTGAAAAAAAAGTACGCCGCCATGATCCTGACCATCGGTTCCCAGAAAGGGACCATGATCGGTTGTGAAGGTGAAGATGCGGAAAACGTTTTTTCCGGTATCGATTTCCTGAAAAACATGGAAATGACCGGGAAACCCTTCAACTTTAAAGGGAAGAAGGTGGCTGTCATCGGTGGTGGAAATACCGCCATGGACTGCTGCCGGACCTCCAAACGCTGCGGCGCTGATAAAGTTTACGTGATATACCGGCGGACCGAAAAGGAAATGCCGGCTAATCCCATCGAAATCCATGAATCCAGGCTCGAAGGGGTGGAATACATGCTGCTGACCAATCCCAGCAGGATAGTGAAAAACGAAGAGGGAAAAGTGAAAAGTATTACCTGTCTTAAAATGGAATTAGGGGAGCCAGATGCCTCTGGCCGTCGTCGTCCTGTGCCGGTAGAAGGCTCGGAGTTCGACATTGAGGTCGATTACATCCTGGCTGCCATCGGCCAAAAGACTGTGGCTGAATTCCTGGATGATATCAAAGCTCACGCCGGAAAAGGCGAAGTGAAGGTTAACCGCTGGGGTGACCTGGAGACCGATCCGAAAACATTGCAGACGGGAATTCCTTCGATATTTGCCGCAGGTGACGGGGTGACCGGACCGGCCACGTTGATCGCGGCTATTGCACAGGCACGAAAAGCTTCTTATAGCTGCGACCTTTATCTGAAAGGGCTGCCTGTGGAGGCAATGAAAAAAGAGTTTTTCAGTAGCAAAGATGTTTTTAAAGCACAGATTGACACAGATTATAAAGGATTTTATAGAGAGCAGAAGCGCGAGGAAATGCCTACACTTGATCCGTCGAAGCGGAATAATTTCAAGGAGGTGGAACTGGGTTATGATTCGGAAGATGTTGCATTCCATGAAACCCAGCGCTGCCTGGAATGTGGCTGTACCGCCCTGTTTACCTGCGACCTGAAACGTTACTCCGGCAATTACGAAGCAGACCAGAAAAACCAGGCAGGGGCATTCAATGAACATCACGTGGATTTCCGGCATCCTTACATCGAATTCGACAATAACAAATGCATCCTCTGCAGCCGCTGCATCAGGATCTGCCGGGAAGTCGTCGGTGCAGACGCACTCGGGCTGGTAAACCGCGGTTTCGATACCTACGTGGCACCCAGCATGGGCCTGGCTTTGCAGGATACACCCTGCGAATCCTGCGGGCTTTGCATCACCACCTGCCCGACCGGAGCGATTACGGAGAATGTCCCCTTCAAGCCGGGACCTGTGAAGCTGACTGCAGCAGAAACAATCTGTAACTATTGTTCAGTAGGATGCTCCATTTCACTTGACCACAAAAGTCAGTTTGTAATGCAGGTATCAGGTATAGTAGGACAGGTTAATACCGACGGTAACCTTTGCCGGTATGCAAAGTTCGGGTATCACTACCTGAACGACAAGTCAAGGATTACCAAGCCATTGATGAAGATCAACGGGCGTTTCGAGGAAGTTTCATTCAAGAAGGCTTTTGAAACCATCGTACAGCGGATTAAAGCTGTGAAGGCTGACGAAAATGTGTTTTTTGCGGGGGCCAGGCTGTCGAATGAAGAGATGTACCTGATTCAGAAGCTGGCCAGGGCAGGTGCAAAGACCAATAATGTGACCAGCTTCCATTACCTGAACCGCGGAATGGGCTACCGGAATAATTCCACGGCCAATACGCCGTTCAGCCAGATCAAGGATGCCGGCAAGATTTATCTTATCGGCTCGGAGATCAATGAAGATAATGCCGTTGTGGGATTTATGATACACAATGCGGGAATGATGAAGGGGGTTCCGATAGAGGTGGTGACCACCCATGCTGAAAGTTCCATGAGCCGGAAGGTTGAAGAGGTGATGGTTATCAAATCGATTTATCACTTCATCAAGGCTGTCAATTATTACCTGGTTGCCAATAATTTCCACAACGGGCTTTTTATCCGCGACAACTGTGCCGGTTTTGAAGAATATAAGGCTGAATTGCTGAAAGAGAATTTCGTCGATTTAGTTCAGAAAGCCGGAACACAGATCATGGATGATGTGATCGAATTCGCCAAGCGTTACAACAACGAACCTTATGCGATCATTGTCTTCTCGGAGAAGGAACTCTCCTCCAATGCCTGCACCGAGCTTTTCAATCTGGCGATGATCACCGGGAAGCTCGGTAAAACGGGCAGCGGTTTGATTTCCCTGAAGGAGAAGAATAATTCCCAGGGATTGTTCGATATGGGCGTTTGCATGGCATACGGAGTGGGTGGAGTCCCGATGACTGACGCGACGCTAATAGATAAACTCAAAAAGACCTGGAATATCCCGGCACTCCCTGAGCAAACGGATCCTGATATCTACTCAGGCCTGGAAGACGGCAAGCTGAAGAATATCTTCATTTTCGGCGAAGATCCGCTCGGGTGCACCGGTCATAAGGTCCAGACGGCGGGATGGCTTACCATTGCCGACTTCGTGGTTGTCCAGGATTACTTCATGACCGAAACGGCGAGACACGCTCATCTCATATTGCCAGCCTCCGCCTCGGTTGAAACCGGGGGAAGCTTCACCAATACCCAGAAGGTGATCCAGGAATTTGAGGCCTTATTTACACCGGCGGTGGAGAAGACGGGACTGGTACAGCTTGCTGATTTATTGACAGCATTAGGCGTAGGGCAGAGGGCAGGGTTGCATGAGGTGCTGGAGGAAGTGATGTCATTATTGCCGTCCGGCAGTGAAAATATAACGCATCAATTTATCCATACGCAGAATGATAACCCGAACAGGCTTTACGGTCACGGATGTGATCATATTGTCATGCGGTTTGAAGATGAATTTGCAAAGGCATTTGAAAACGTAAAAATTGATCTGTATGAAAGAGTTTAAACATGTCGATGAGATATTGGTTTTTGCCATCGAACAGGAGCAAAAAGCCGTTGAGTTTTACACGGGCCTGGCAAAGGAAGCCCGTAACGAAGAGATGAAGAAGGTTTTTATTGAATTTGCCGGCGAAGAGATCAAGCACAAGCAGCGCCTGACACGGATCAGGGAAGAAGGCGTGTTCAGCATGCCCAGGCAGCATGTGACGGATCTGAAGATCAGCGATTATATAGTCGATGTGAAGGCATCAGGCAAACTGACTTATGAAGAAACGCTCATCCTGGCCATGAAGCGTGAAAAAGCCGCTTTCAAGTTATATTCTACCCTGGCAGAACGCGCCCCGAACGATCAGCTGAAAGAGATTTTCGAATCCCTGGCAATGGAAGAATCCAGGCACAAGCTGCGGTTTGAACTGGAGTACGATGAGTACGTTTTACGGGAGAACTAATTTTACAGACGCTGTCAGGTCCTCCTTTGTCGGACACTGACAGGTCAGTGATCGATCAAACCTGACGGTGTCGGAGACCCGTCAGCGTTTGAAAAATGCCAATCCTTAAACGCCGCCCCAAAATCGTTTGATACCCCGAAATGGGCCGTAAGAATGTAACTGACATTTTTCAATCGGCTCAGCTTATCAATGGATTCCCGATCGGTTTTGGTATCCATGTTGATGAATTTGCTGAATGCGGCCACTTTCCCAGCTTTCAGACTAAGCACATCCCCGGTAAACAGGTACTTTTCATCGACCAGGTAACACATGGAACCGGGGGTATGGCCCGGTGACAGGATCCCTTTGATGCTTATGCCCGGGAGATTGATTACCTGCCCATCATCTACCAACGTGGATTTTTTAGCGCTGATTTTATTCCCGAAAAACAGGAATCTTCCTGTTGCTCCGTTTATCATCTGTTCCTCCTGCCTGGACAAAAACACTGCAGCATTTGGGAACAGCGGGATCGAAGCGACATGGTCTCCGTCTGTATGAGTCAGGAATATTGCTTTGACCTTAGCCGGATCGATATTTAAGCCCACTAATCCTGCTTCGATCGTTTCGCTGTTATTTCCCGCGTCGATCATGATATAGCCGCTATCCGACCCGACTGCATATACATTGACGTACGAGTCTTTTATTGCATAGACCTGATCGGTAATTTTGCCGGTTTCCACTGTGGCCATTTGTTTCATTTCATGTCTCATGACCAGAAAATATCCTGCTGCGAAAATTATCAATGCTGCTATTCCAATTCCTAAGGCTATTAGTATTTTTTTCATAATTAATACCTTTATTTGTTGTTTTAATGCATTCCGGATCCGCAGGCAGTTTCAATTTCTTCGCGGCTTGCGCAACCGGGGGCATTGTCGTAAATATTAACTGGTCCGGTTGGACTGGCTAAATAACTACAAATACATTGTACATCACAGGTAGACAGAAGAGGGTTGCCAATAATTTGGACAAGCCTTATAGAATCGGCATTATTAATCTGCAGTCCTGTTAAGCTGGTTAAAGAATCGTTACCCTGAATACCTATAAATCCTGCCTTTATGAAAGTGATACTTTCCAGTCCCGAAAGGTCCTTCAGGGCCTCGTTACCGCTAATGACAATTGCTTTGCCGACACTGGTCAAATTTCCCAGCTCTTTGAGATCCTTTAACTTAGTATTCCCGCCGATCTCAAGCTCTGTACCGATCGAAGTCAGGTTATCCAGGCCTTTCAAACTGTTAAAGACAGGATGAATAGTATTGGTACCTATATAAAGACCTCCTCCAATGGATGTGAGACCTTCAAGCCCTTCCAGATTCACAAGATAATCGCCTGTAGAAATATGAAGACCTCCCGTAATCTGGGTTACCTGACTAAATCCATGTAAATTAGCTATATCATCTCCCTGTATCCATACATCCCAGTTTAGTATCTTGCAGTCAGGGAAATTGAATTCAATATTGTCAATTTCGGCCTGGGTAGAAAATCTGAGCTGCTTCGGCGGTTCGGGCTCCGGTTCAATATCAACGCATGAATAAACGAGAAGGATTAATAATATATATCCTGTTACTAAGGATATTATATTCACTAAAAATGTCGATTTTTTCATCTCAATAAATTAATTTTTGACTAATTTAACCACCTGCACTGTCCTGTCATTATTCAGCCGCACAAAATAAACCCCCTGTGCCAGACCGCGAATGTCAATGGTTGTCTCTGGTCCCGTTATTTGACGCATTAAGATTTGCTGCGAATTGAGGTTATAGATGGCCAGGAAAGTGTTTATGGCTGTGCTATGGGGTATTCCAATGATGATGGTTGTCGATGCAGGATTAGGATAAATTGTAAATGCAGGATTTAAATCCAGGTCTTCCACCGAAATCAGGTTACAGGCGGAATCCACCTCTTCACGGCTGTTACATCCTGTCGAGTTATAATAAAAAAGATTTTGACCATTAGAAATTTTTAAATAATCGCAAATGCTTTTTACATGGCAATAGGATAGCGAATTATTACGGAAGAATTCTATATCGGTGATGGTACCGGCGTCGATATTTTCCAATCCGGATAAACTGGTAAGGAAGGGACTGTCGCAAATATAAATTTTTCCCCCGATTGAGGTTAGAGAGCTCAAAGCTTCCAAACTATTAAGCGAGAAATTATAACAAAGCTCAAGATCTCCCCCGATGGATTTCAAATTATTCAGTCCATCCAGGTCTTTTAGATTAGGATTATAGAGGATTATTAAATCACGGTCGATTGAAGTAATATTAGATAATCCATCCAGATTCGTAATTAATGTCATTTCACCAAAACCTATCCATAAACCACCCTCGAGATATATACAGTTGGGATAATCAATATGGAAATTATCGATTTGTGTTTGAGTTACAAAAGGAGCTCCGGGAGGACAATCCTGGGAAATGCCTGAATGCAACAAGAACAACCCGATCAGCAATGCACAGACTTTTTTCATGATATGTTTATTATGGTTTTAATTATACCCTGAGGGAAGGTATAAACGCCTGAACCAGTAATAACCCATAAATATAATTAAAATCATAATGAAATGAATTACATACATTGGGTTATATTAAAGTGTGCGGTTAATCTTTGGAAATGTCGCTGACTGATAGAGATACACAAATCGTCGTCATCCCGAGGAGCGCAGCGACGAGGGAACTGCCGGCCCCAAAGCGTTAGCCCTCCTGAAAATAAAAACCCAACCTTTTTAACTGGTTGGGTCCTGGCTTTGTAGCGGGGAGAGGATTCGAACCTCTGGCCTTCGGGTTATGAGCCCGACGAGCTACCACTGCTCCACCCCGCAATATGACCAATAAGAATACTTTTAATTCAAATCGGGATGCAAAGATACTATATTTACTGCCTCATACATAAAACAAAAAGATTTTAATACAAATTTGTAAGCCTTTCTAGTTAAACCCAACCCTTTAGTAAAGTTGCTTTTTAATTTAATCCGCAGAGACGCAGAGACACAAAGAACCGTTTCACCTTATCACCTTTTCCCCGTTTCCCTCTTGCTTTTTCTCCAATAAATATCTATCTTTAAGGCATACTAAATCAGAGCCAAATTAAAAGCTATGAAAAAATCAATGCACCTCATCGTAATCCTTTTCTTTCTTTACTCAACAGCCTCCTCCCAATCCTGCCTTCCTGAAGGAATTATCTTCGGTACGCAAAGTGAAATTGACAATTTCCAGATCAATTATCCGGGTTGTACGGAAATTGAAGGAAGTGTTCAGATTAACGGACTGCAAATTGTTAATCTTAATGGCCTGGACGTACTGACATCAGTCGGCGGAGACATGATTCTCGATCTTACTCAAATCGTTAATATGTCCGGGCTGGATGCGCTCACATCTGTCGGAGGTGACCTGCTTTCAAAACAAAATGGGAGATTAAAAACGCTTACAGGACTTGAAAACCTGGCTTTTATCGGCGGAACCCTGGATTTTTATTACAATGATTCCTTAACCAACCTTGATGCGTTGAGCAGCCTGACTTACATCGGTGATGCGCTTAGTATCTGGCGTTGTGATTCGCTGCAAAGTATCACAGGATTGGAAAACCTCAGTGTAATAGGAAAAAACCTGGATATCTGGTGGAATCGTGACCTGGCAAGTTTAGACGGTCTGGAAAATCTTGATTCAGTTGGTGGAGATATTGATATTACATTAAATGAGGTTTTGTCAGATATTTCCTCGATCGGGCACCTGAATTTACTTGATGGCGGCCTGACCATCTGGAATAATGATTCTCTCAGCAGCTTCAGCGGACTGGAAAATATTACCTCGATCACAGGATACCTGGTTATTTTAGGGAATGATGGAATAACTGACCTCACAGGATTAGATAATCTGACCTCCGTGGGGGGTTCTGTTTCTATAGGTGGACCCCAGTTCGGCGGAAATTCCCTGGCAAATCTTTCCGGATTGGGCAGTCTGAAATCCATCGGCGGCAGCCTTTATATTTGCCGCAACCCGAATCTTACAAGCCTCGATGCCTTAATTGACCTGCATTCCATCGGGGGCGACCTTTACATTTATAAGAACAATGCCCTTACAACCTTAAGCGGGCTTGACAATATTGCGGAACAAACAATTGATAGTCTGACCATTTTAGATAATAATGTCCTATCCGCCTGTTCGATCCTGAGCATTTGTGAATATTTAATCAGCCCGAACGGAACCATCGATATCCAAGAAAATGCTGTGGGATGTAATAACCAGCAGGAAGTTGAAGCGGCTTGCGGAGTTGGGCTAGACGAGAGCAGTACATCTGAAAATCAATATTACATCTTTCCAAACCCTTCTTCAACCCAAATCACCATAGAAACCACCACTATACCACAAAAAAACACATTCCTAACCATTTTCAATATCAACGGTCAGCAACTCCTCACACGCCAAATAACGGAACCAAAGACACATATTGACATAAACAATCTGCCCCGCGGCGTTTACTTTATACGGCTGACCAATGACAGGATGGTGGAAGTGGGGAAGGTGGTGAAGCAGTGAGATTCCCCCGCTACAAAACATAAATCCAGAACCCAACCAGATCCCTCGTCATCCCGAGCCTCGCGAAGTATTTTTTAAACTGAATCCAGGAATTATTCATTTCCTGATCCTCAATCAAAATCTTTGGGTAACATTGATATAGAGGCGGTTATATTTGTTTATCTTTTCAAACGTCCCTTCATAATTAAGGGATAATGAAAGCTTTTTATAAATGATCCAGTTCAGGTTACATTCTGCCATATTCTGGGGTATGGACGATTCCGTGCTGAAATATTTGTAATCAACGTACCTGTAGCCCAGGCCTCCGTATAATTTTCCCCGGACCAGGTCCCGTGACACCACAAGGCTGTAAATCTTGCCTGAAATATAGCTTGTTTCCAATATTGTAGCTGAAAGTGTGGCTGACATATTCAGCACGGGGATACGGCTATAAGTAACATAACCATATATATTTTTCGATGGTTTAGGATCTGATTTTCTATAACGGTAGCCCGTTTTCACACCAACCGACAGATATTTTACCGGGTTATAGCTTACCTGGAACATAAATCCCTGCATGGTTTCAGGATCAAGAATCTGGTCCAGGATATTCTTATAGGTTTCGTAATAAACGACGTTTTGACGGGCGCTGTAAGAAACGGATAATGATAACTGCCTTATCACCCTGTACCTCAATGATAAATATAGATTTGTAAGGTTGAAAGTACCTTGCGGTTTATTCTTTACCGTATCATACCTGTATAAATCACATTCAACGGTCCCGAAAAAATTCAAATTCCTGATAAGCGAATTGGAATGTTGAAAATAAACAAACCTGCGGTCAGTCATCGAATGGTTCGTTTGTTCGACAAATGCCAGGGAACTTTGCATATTTCCCTTTTTCCCCGCATAATCATGGCTGATGTAGGCGCCATATTGGAGAAGACTGAAGTTAAAGCTGTAATCATTATAGTCAGGCCTTGAACCGGCAAGTATTCCGGCTGAGAATGAATTAAACTTCATTTCAAACTGCAATCCATCTATAGCGCCCATATTGGAAATCTTTGGGTTGATCTTCCGGCCAAGCAAAATTCTGTAGTTGTCGTTGAATTCATAATTAACCGCCAGGCTGTAAATCTTTAAGCCATTAAATATATTCTGCTGAATTTCATTCCATTCGCCGTCTTTATGGACAAAAGAAATATAACTTTCCCCCGATAATTTTGAATTGCCAATGTTTTTCGCATTAATGGAGAAGGTATATCTCATCCGTTGAGAGTTGCCCCCGGGTGTATTTGAAAAATTTGAATAGGAGGAGAGCGAGACACGGCCGCTGATATCCTGTTTTAACTTCTTTTTAGCCGTCGTATCAGCAACTGTAGTGTCCTTTTTTTCTTCCGGAGGTTGTACCACTACCGGCGCAACAGGAATTTCCTCCTTTGGCTGGTCAGTTGCAGGTTTTATTTTTTGTTTTGTAAAGATTTTATCAGAAACCGCAAGTGGATTTGAAGAAATTGGAATGCATATGCAGGAAATTGATGAAAGATTGCTCACCACCAAAGCAGGAACCAGTTTATCTCCCTGTTTGATAAAGAGGGTGTCACCCACGGCAATATTTTCCGTCGATTTAAATTTAACGTAGATACTCTGTGAGGTCACGTAAGAAACCGTACCCTCTTCAGGCTCAATAATAGTTTGGCTCTTCAGGTTTAATCCTATAAAAACAAAAAGAAAAACTGGAAGAATAAATCTCATTGTTATATTTTTGGTTTGGTTAGCCTGAACATCTTTCCTTCACTTTCACCATTCGGGTGACACGCATAGCAAGCATCACTGTTATACTGATATCCGCTGACCCCTTCATGCTCTTCGTTCGTTTCACCTTGGGAATGACAAGTGAGGCATGTAAATACGGAATAATCAGAAGGATTTGGATGGCATTCGGAACAAGTATTCCATTCTCCTTCATGCGATCCTGAATAAATCGGAAAATATAGTCCGTCATGATCGAAGGTTGAAGGCACCCAGGCAACTGTAGTATGGCACAATTCACAATCGGTGGGAAACCCGGCTGCAGCATGATTCGGATCTGTAGTGCCGTTGTAATCATCCAAATGGCAACCAACGCAAGTATTTGGCGTACTGTTATAATTACCGTTATGGCAGGCATCGCAATCAACGCTTTGATGAGCTCCTGTCAATGGCCAATACTGGTCATGTATAGGGAATGTAGCCGGTTGCCAGCCCGGATTTGTAGTATGACAGGTCTCGCAATCGGTTCCTATACCGATAGCATCATGGTCCGGGTTCGTTGTTTGGTTGTAGTTATCAAGATGGCATCCTACGCAGGTATTTGGCGTTTCGTTATAATCGCCCTCATGGCAGGTAAAACAATTACTGGCTATGGTTGCATGTGCACCAAGCAAAGGATAATATTCGTTATGGATCGGGAATGTAGCCGGTTGCCAGTCGGGGATAGTTGTATGACAGGTTTCACAGTCGTTGGGAATACCAATGGCATTATGGTTTGGGTTCACCGACTCATTAAAATCATTTTCATGGCAAACAAAGCAAATGGTGGGAGTCCCCTGATAACCATTAGCATGACATTCAATACATTCGGCCGATATATGTGCACCGGTCAGGGGGAAGTTTGAGTTGTCATGGTTAAAGGCTCCTTCGGCAGACCCGTCAGGGTGACATTCAAAGCATGCTGCATCATTATAGGTATATCCGCTAACGTCATTATGCTGGTCATTTGTCTCCCCTTGCGGATGGCAGTTACTGGTACAGGTATAAACCGCATAATTGCCTGGATTTGTATGGCAATCGGAACAAACATCCCATTCCCCTTCGTGTTTGCCGGAATAAACCGGGAAAAATTGCCCGTCATGATCGAAAGTAGCAGGCGTCCATGCATTTTCATTATGACAGGTTTCACAACTCGTAGAAAACTGTGCAGCTATGTGATTCGGGTCGGTGGTCTGGTTGTAATTCTCCGCATGGCAGCCATAGCAAAGATTCGGTGTATTGACATAATTACCCTCATGGCAGGTAAAACAATTGGTGGCAATGGTTGCATGGGCACCTAACAGCGGGTAAGTTTCGTTATGGTTCGGGAATAAAGCCGGTTTCCATTCCGGGTCTGTCGTATGACAGGTCTCACAATCGGTTGCAATACCAACGGTATTATGATTTGGATTAGCGGTCTGATTGAAATCATTTTCATGGCATGCGAAACAGATTGTGGGAGTTCCGGCAAATCCACTGGCGTGGCAACCAATGCATTCGGTAGTTATATGTGCCCCGGTTAAAGGGAAGTCTGATGCATTATGATTAAATCCTCCTTCCCCTGATCCTGTGGGGTGACATTCATAACAAGCCAAACTGTTATAAGAATATCCGCCAACTTCATTATGCTGATCATCTGTTTCTCCCTGGTTATGCTCATGGCAATCAATGCAGCTAAATAATCCATAATTACCGGTGGTTGTATGACATTCGGCACAGGTATTCCATTCACCATTATGTGATCCTGAATAAATCGGAAAGAGACCATCATGCTCTGTGTACTCAGCAGGTTTCCAACCCGGGCTGGTGGTATGGCACTCAATGCAATTAGTCGGGAACTCCAGGACCGAGTGGTTAGGATCTGATGTTCCGTTATAATCCGTTTGATGGCAGGAAACACATTCCGCCGAGATGTTTGAATAATCATTAGTCGTATGACATATTTTGCAATCTTTTATATCATGGCCACCTGTAAGCGGAAAGAAAGCGTGATTAATGTTATCGCTGGTCCAGTCAAAACTGTTCATCAAATGACATTCCTCGCAGGTATTGGAGGGGAAGTTGCCTTCATCATGCTTGGGAGAAGTGGTAGCCAGGTATTTATCCTTATGGCAATCAAAACATTCAACTCCAAGTAGTTCAAATCGCAGAAGAGATTCAGACAGACTAGTGTGGCAGTCATAACAATCGGCGGTCACATGGGCACCAACAAGGGGAAAACGGCCAAGCTGGTGGATCTCTGTAATATTTTCCACGATCCATGATTTTGGAGTGTGGCACCTTCCGCATTCAAATCCGACAGTCTGGTAATGAATATCGGTGTGGCATGACATGCATTCGGTTTCTGCATCAGTAAAAACCAGTGATTTGTGGCACGATCTGCAATTAACCTGCTGATGCTGCCCGACGAGCTGAAATTGTGTCTGATCGTGGTTGAATGAAAGTTTTTTGAGGTCTATTTTCCAACCTTCAGTAGTATGGCAATCACTGCAATTCTTATTAAATTCTTTACCATGGGGAGATTGTGCGAATACATTACTGCACAATACAACCAACAATATTATCGATGACAACTTTCGCATTTGTAATCATTTAATTTGTATCGCACATAAGTTATTTCATTGAGCTGGACCGGCTTGTGACATTTATTACAGGCTACGTTTTTATGTCGCCCATCCAGTTTAAAATTAGTTTTATCATGATCAAATATACTAATTTTCCAGCTATTAAAATCATGGCATTGATTACAATTTATTACCCCATCTTTCTCAAACTGACTTACATGGACATCTTTATGGCAATTTGTGCAAGTAGAAGTTAATCCAGAAAATCTTTGATTAACAATCCCTTCAATATCCTGCTTGAAATGGCAGGACCGGCATATCTGTTTCTGGTGAGCCCCGGCTAGCACAAAACTGGTCTTGGCGTGATCAAAATTTATTTCACTCCAGCTTATTTCCGAATGACAACTATTACAGGTTGCATCAGGGTAATATTTTTTATCAAGGAACGGGTCATGTATATCGGCATGACAATCGCTGCAACGTATCCCGATTTCCCTGAAATTCCATTTTTCTGTTTTTTTATGACACGCAAAGCAAGGAGTGGCGAGATGAGCTCCCTGTAATGGAAAAATGCCTGTGTTATGTTGCTCAATAGTATATGTGAACCCCGTAAATCCCTTTGTGCTGTGGCAATTGGAACAATCGGGCGATACTCCCTGTTTGGCAAACTGATTTTTATGATAATCAAGGTGACAATCGGTGCACCGGTCATGTTTTACAGGATCGGTGAGCGCTGTCTTATGGCAGGATTTGCAGGCAACGGTCTGATGCTTATCCTCTAACCTGAAATTGGTTTTATTATGATCGAAGTTTATCATTCCCTGTATGTTGTGAAATGACTCTTCGTTATGGCATTGACGGCAATCTTGTCCAAAAAGATTATTATGCATATCTTTATGGCAGTTTGTGCAATTGGCAAATTGAATCCCGTCAAATTTCTGAACTTGCTTATCGTTTTTAATTTCAATTTTATGACATTTAATGCAGTCAACAGCCTCATGTTTTCCTTTTAATTGAAATTTTGTTTTATCATGATCGAATCGGGTTGCTGGTTTAAATGCATCATAGGCATGACAATTCAGGCAGTCGCGCGACAGGGTGTTCTGGTGATAATCAGTATGACAGGATAAACATGCAGTTTTGAGGCCTAAATAGGAAGGCTGCTTTTTATTTTTTATTTTTTGATCAGTTATAAATTCCGATTTATGGCAGTCTTCGCATTTTTTCTTACTGTGTGCACCCAATAAATCATAACCGGTCAGGCTGTGATCAAACTTTTCTTTTTCAAAACGGATTATTTCAAAGTTTCTGCCGTGGTGGTCATTATGGCAAATGACACAGGATTTGTCGCGTACTTCGGCAGATGAATGATATCCTTTTTGTTTATCAACCCTTTCCTTAATTTCTGTATGGCAGGCCAGGCATTTTTCATTAGAAACTTTATCTCCTAAAATATGACATTGAGTACAATTGGACATGCCTTCCAGGTGTGAATGCACTTCTGATAAATCACCGGGCGAAATCTGAGAATGCGCCTGGTAAGCGAAAATTACCAGAATTATTACATATGCTAAAAATTTACCAATCCCTGTTTTCATGAAAATTGGCGTACAGTAGAATAAAATTAGTGTTTTAAAATAGCTTCTCCAAATTTTTTAGTGATCCTTAGTCCAACTTTCTCTAAAAACTCCGTTGGTAATTCGCCACCGGCAAAAATGTAAACAAGATCATTTTTTATTATCAGCGTTTCATTTTCCTGCCCGGTCGAAATGGTTATATCATCTTTGTCAATTGCAACAAGGTTTGTATTGAACCTGACATCGATACGGCCTTCTGTAATGGCATCATTTATCTTTTTGCTATTCTTTGGTTTTAACCGATTGAACACTTCGTTCCGGTAGGCAAGGATTACATTATTCTCCTCAGCCAGCAACAGGGCTGATTCAACAGCAGAGTCACCCCCGCCAACGACGATAATATATTTTCCTTGAATATCTTCAGGCTCCAAAAGCCGGTAAGCCACTTTTTCCAGTGATTCACCCGGAACACCCAATTTTCTTGGAGTACCACGGCGTCCAATGGATAGTAATACAAATTTCGTAGTGAAATGCTCCCCGGCCAGAGTTTCGATTCTAAAATGACTGTTTTCTTCAAAAATAGCGTCTACTTTTGAATTTTCTTTAATTGAAATATCGTTTTTTCGCAAAACTTCTGTCCACAATTCAAGCAATTCCGATTTACTTGTTTCGTAGAGTTTTACTTTTCCATGCAGAGGCAAATCCATGCTTGAAGTCATCACTATTTTAGACCTGGGAAATGAAAAAACAGTTCCGCCCAAAGTATCCTGCTCTAAGGTCAGGAAATTAAGATTGTGTTTTTTTGCCGTAAGAGAAGCAGCGATACCAGCAGGACCTGCACCAATTATTATAAGGTCATAGGTAGCATTATGATCTTTCTTAACCTGTTTTACAATGTTTTCAACTGCTTGCTTGCCCTGTACCACAGCATTTTTTATAAGACCCATTCCCCCTAATTCACCCGCGATAAATATACCGGGCACATTAGTCTCGAAGTTTTGGTTCACATGGGGCAGGTCAACGCCTCGTTTTTCTGTACCAATGACAAGGGTAATTGCCTGCGTAGGGCAGGCATGAAAGCACGCTCCGTGCCCGATACAATGGGATGCATTTATTGTTGTTGCTTTTCCATTCCTGATTCCCAGAATATCCCTTTCCGGGCAAGCGACAATGCAAGCACCGCTTCCAATACAACTGTTTACATCAACTACAGGGTGGAGAGATACCGGCTCAAACAGTCCTTCCTGTTTTGCTTTTTCTATCTTATCTTCTACAGTTTTTGAATCCCGTTTTTGTTTTCGCAAGTAAATAAAGACGACAACAAGACACAATATTGCTGCCAATCCATAGACCAAAATATTTTCAATAAGTGATTCCATTTCTAAAAAATCCATCTGAATCCAAAAACAACGGTAACAGCAACATGGATAAGCATAATAACTAACATGACAATGGCAAAAGGTAAATGTGCAACATGCCAGTATTTAAACAAATTCTGCATAGTAACGAGCCTATCGATCTTCCTGTTGAGTGAAATTTCATTTTTCACCAGTTTCAATACCTGCTTATATTGTGCCTGGGTAAGACTATTTCTTTTGAGTACTGATTTAACTTTACGAAAGGTCTTTTTATCTTCACTATAATTCTTAAAAAAGCGCACAACGATATTTTCATGATAAACACCAACCCTTTTTTTGGTCGATTCTACAATAACATTGTAGCTTTCTTCATCGAGTCTATCCGAAAGATTTATAATATCACCGATGTCAGTTTTCATATCCCTAACTTCGCTTAAGCTTAATTCCCGCCCTTCTATTGATCTCGGAATTTGAATATAGATAAACCTTCCGACTATTCCGCTTAAGAAGACGGCAACCATACTCCAGAAGCTGACAGCCACTAATCCCCCAAACTTGAAAGCAGTGTGGAACAACACCATTATCGGGCCTAAAGTACACAAGAAGATATGAAATTCAAGCCAGTATTTTAATATTCCCAGGCGCATCAATGATCGGCTCCTTTTTCTGACTATGTAGGTGAAAACTCCAATAAGTATTAGCAGTGAACCGATAATTCCCAATCCATGACCAAAAATGCCACTTGGTTTAAGTGTTGTATGATTTATATGGAAAAATCTTTCTCCCAGGCTGGTATTATAGTATGAAAAACCTGTGTAGCTAAGGGCTATAAGAGTCAGGATGACAATGGCAGTTAATACTGCAATGAATATTATATGGGCAACTTTTGACATGTTAAATCAAGAATTATACAAATCTATTCCTTTAAACGATTCAGATTCATTTGCGAATTTATGGGTTAAATTTCACAAATACAAGAACGTTTATGTGTTTAAGGGATAATTATTGTCTTTATTAGTCTTCTACCTGCTCCCGGACTTTCCTCATAATATTCAGGGGAGTATCCGTGATTACGAGATTTATCAACCAGTCTGGAATGATTCCGCCGGGATCAACAGCCCCTTCCAGGGTGAGATGGATCATTCCATTACCTGCAGGCTGCATAGTCCATTGTTGCCAATAATTTTTTATACGGACCAGATCGGGCTTTTCCGGAATAACTCCATATAGCGGCGTTGCGCGTACTACCCGTTTACCTGTTATAGGATCATTGGTGATCAGTGCCTCGACACACAAGTCACGATCGCTGAAAGGCCATTGCACATCATAAACCAGGTAATACCTGATATACTTTTCTTCTTCGTAACCCAATACCTTGATTTCACTGATGTCATCATCCCACCAGTCAAAACTCTCAATTCTCCCGATGACATTACTGATCTTCTCTATGTTTGTTTTTAGATCTACCTCACCTTTAAAAGATTTCAGTGCAGTGTTTTCTTCACTGCGGGTGTATATTTTAATACCATCACGTTCTTTTATAAAATCCCATGATTGTCCAATGAGATTGCCAGGGAGCAGGAGATAGTGAATAAGGAAGCATAAGAATATCGGGAAGAATTTAAGCTGCATCAGAAAATAAATTTATTGCAAAATAACGGTAATCTTCACAAATCTGGTATGTTTTGTAAATTTATATCTAAAATCTGGCGTTTTTGTCTGAAATAAATCAGACTATACCTAATAAAGTATTTGCTTTTTCCGTTATCTTCATGGTTAGAAAAGCAGGATGATGCGAAATATCTTTGGGGAATACAATAATACTCTGGAATTACTGCAGCAGCGGATTGATGAGATGACGGCAGTTACTTCACCCGGACTGGAAAAACAAAGATTTTTTATTAAGTTACTAGGTCTTTTAGATCTTACCACACTGGAAGGATCCGATACAAAAGAAAAAGTAATCCAACTTTGCCGGCAGGCAAGGTTTTCATCAATAAAAAAAGAATTCCCGGATGCTGCCGCTGTATGTGTGTATCCCTCGTTTGTCAGGTGTGCCAAACAAGAGTTTGAAGGGACCGGAATCTTAGTTGCGTCGGTAGCAGGTGCATTCCCATCGGGCCAGACAAGCCTGCATGTAAAACTGGAAGAGATACGATATGCTATAGCTGAAGGGGCCGATGAGATCGACACGGTGATCAGCAGGGGTAAACTCCTGGAGGGCCTTGAATCAGAGGTCTTTGATGAGCTGTCGGCTATTCGGGAAACCTGCGGACAGATCCACCTGAAAGTCATCCTTGAAACAGGGGAGTTGCCTTCGGTTTCACTGGTAAGGAAAGCCAGCGAATTAGCCATCCTTGCCGGAGCTGATTTCATCAAGACCTCGACCGGTAAGATTTCGATCGGTGCAACTCCGGTAGCATTCCTGGTGATGCTCGATACCATCCGTGAATTTCTTGAAAAAACCGGTAAAGCAATCGGGATCAAGCCGGCTGGTGGGATCAGAACACCGGAACAGGCCCTTCTCTATTCCGGATTGTTATTGAATGTCTTGGGCGAACAATGGTTCCAAAAAGAATATTTCCGCATCGGGGCCAGCAGCCTTGCAGGGGAAATTTTAAAAAGGTTATGCGGGACTCATTCTCAAAAAAGCACTTGAAACCATTGATAATAAGGATAAACAGAAATTTGTAATTGAGATGGAGTCCCTTGGAAGTTTAAAAAAGTAATTATGAAAACCAGAGTTATTATTATCATGATGGGTATGCTGGTATTAATCATGCCTGCCTGCCTCCCAACAGACGAAAACGTTAATCCGGATGACCCTGTCGCGAAATTCCTTGGCGATTGGAAAGTGAATGAAAGCTGCAGGCGGTTGAATTATAATGTAGAAATCCAGGCAGACCCGGGGAACAGTGCACAGGTACTTATATATAATTACGGAAATACGGGGCCTGGTTATGACCCGGCAGTTGGACTTGTGGTTACCAATTCCGTTCATGTATCTTCTCAGACAATCGGGGAAGGCTGGACGGTGAGTGGGAAGGGAACCTATCAGGTCGATGGAACCATCTCCTGGGATTATACCCTGATCATCGGGCCAAGTGAATTCAGTTGTAATGCTCTGTTTTCAAAGTAATACGAAGCAGATACGTCCTGAACATCTCTATTCAGCCGGAGGAACCATGCTCTCAATTTTACTCAGGTTAACTATCACCTTTTCATAAATTTTATTAAGTTCCTCTGTATGGTAGGCATAGTAATGCAAACTTTCATCGAAAGTATCCCGACCAATTTTGTGTTTTTTCAAAACGGCTGAAAAATATTCATTAGAAAGGTGTTGGAGGGATTTCTCCTTGACCTTGATGGTATTGATCACCCCATCTGCAAGATGCAGGTCAGTAAGCAAGGTCACCATGGAGTCGGCCGGTATTACCAGCGTCATGTCAAAAGAAGGATCCGGTGTGGTATGATAACAGGAACCCAGCGCGAAAATAAAGAGAAGCCCGGTTAAGATTTTCGTCATCAGTTCCCAACCTCCGACATAAATTTAATCCGCATGAGCCTGATCTCTTCTTCCGTATATTCGTCTTCCCCTAAAGTAGTAAGAGCGTCTTCGACCGAATCTGAATCGGCTTCATGGAAATATTCGAAAATCTCTTCCTGGTGGTATTCATCAACATATTCATCGATATAATACTTAATATCGAGTTTTGTGCCGGAAGAAACTATTCTTTCAATTTCAGTCAATAACTCACTGATAGTAAGATTTTTGGCAGTTGCAATGTCTTCAAGGCCTAATTTCCGGTCAATATTATGGATAATGTAAACTTTCAATCCCGACTTGTTTATCACCGACTTTACCACCATATCGTTAGGCCGGATGATATCGTTTTCTTCGACATATTGCGCGATCAATTCGAGGAAAGGTTCGCCATATTTTTGAGCTTTACCCACACCAACGCCTGTAATCTGGTGAAGTTCATCAAACGTTATCGGGTATTGAATAGCCATATCTTCCAAAGACGGATCCTGGAAAATAACAAATGGTGGCAAATTTTCTTTCCGCGATATTTCTTTGCGCAGGTCTTTCAGCAGCGTGAAAAGCGTTTTGTCAGCTGTGCTGGTTTTATGGGCTCCTTCCAGGATATCTTCTTCTTCTTCAAGATTATCATAATCACGATCATGCGTGAGCATGACGGAATAAGGTTTTTTAAGGAATTTGTGGCCTTCCTTACTAACCTTCAGGATACCGTAATTTTCAATGTCCTTGACAAGAAGCTGGCTGATAAGCGCCTGCCTGACAACGGCATTCCAAAACCTTTCATCTTCATCAGCCCCTTTGCCAAATTCTTCCAGTTGATTATGTTTATAAGACTTTATCGTGGTAGAATTCTTGCCAAAGATGATATTGACTATATGCTTGGCCTTAAATTGCTGTTTTACGGCAAGAATCGTTTCAATCGCCAGTTTAATGAAATCTTTCCCTTCAAATTTGGCTTTTGGATGCAGGCAGTTATCGCAAGAGCCGCAATTCTCTTTAAGGAATTCTTCACCAAAATAATGCAATAATAATTTATGCCTGCAAACAGCCGATTCTGCATAGGCAACAGTTTCCTGGAGAAGCTCTTTTGCAATTTCCTGTTCGGCGACAGGTTTATCTTTCATAAACTTTTCCAGTTTCAGGATATCATCATAACTATAAAATGCAATGCAGTTTCCCTCGCCATCATCACGGCCTACCCTCCCGGTTTCCTGGTAATAACTTTCCAGGCTCTTGGGCATATCATAATGAATCACATAACGGATATCGGGTTTATCGATACCCATGCCAAAAGCGATCGTAGCCACAATAACATCCACATCTTCCATCAGGAACCTGTCCTGGTTCGTCTTCCTGGTGTTCGATTCAAGGCCTGCGTGATAGGGGAGAGCTTTAATCCCGTTAACCACAAGGCTTTCGGCCATCTCTTCGACCTTTTTACGACTCATGCAATAAACAATCCCTGACTTCCCTGAATTCGACTTGATGTACTTAATGACATCTTTAACAACCGTTTCGGTCTTTGGCCTGATCTCATAATATAGATTTGGCCTGTCAAATGAAGATTTGAAGACAGTAGATTGGGGAATTTCGAGATTTTTGATGATATCCTGCTGAACTTTAGGTGTGGCCGTGGCTGTCAGTGCAATCAGGGGAACATCCTGCCCGATTGTTTCGATAATAGGCCTGATCCTCCTGTATTCCGGCCTGAAATCATGCCCCCATTCGGAAATGCAATGTGCTTCATCAATGGCGTAAAATGAGATATTAATGTTGCGGAGGAACTCCACATTCTCATCTTTCGTCAGAGATTCCGGTGCAACGTAAAGTAACTTTGTACTTCCATCAACCAGGTCTTGCCTTACTTCTTTCATTTCAGCTTTGCTGAGCGAGGAATTCATGAAATGCGCCAGGTTATGCTCGGTTCCGAAGTTCCGAAGATTATCCACCTGATTTTTCATAAGTGCGATGAGCGGAGATACAATAATTGCTGTCCCTTTACACATCATTGCCGGGAGTTGGTAACAAAGCGACTTTCCACCACCTGTCGGCATAATGACAAACGTATCCTTTTTAGAAAGGAGATTTTTGATAATTGCTTCCTGGTTGCCTTTAAAGTTGTCGAAGCCAAACACGTCCTTTAGCACTTCCTTCATCGATACTGCTTCCTTGACAATCATGCTTGCGTCCTAAAATTGAATATCTTTGTGAGTAAATCCGAGAAATCTATAACTGTCAATAGTTGATTATATTTTTATAAATATACTATTTTTTGAAAAAAGTTAAACAAGCAAATTATTTTTTAATCTTTTTTTATCATTTTTTCAATATTAAACAGGTGAAATTCTGATAGTTTTGAAAACCAGGGAAGAAATTAAACAAATTGCCCTTCACACCATTCAGACCGAACTGGACGCCATAAAGGGATTGCAATTGGCTGTTAATGATGATTTTACGAGTGTCGTTGAGCTGATCTTAAGCAGCAAAGGAAGGGTGGTTATTACTGGTATTGGAAAGAGCGCCATAATCGCGAATAAAATTGTTTCCACCCTTAATTCTACAGGCACACCGGCCATTTTTATGCACGCTGCGGATGCTATTCATGGGGATTTAGGGATAATTCAGGCGGACGACCTTGTCATCTGCCTCTCAAAAAGCGGAGAAACCCCGGAAATCAAGATTTTAATCCCATTACTAAGGCAACGTGGCAATAAAATGATTGCCTTGGTCGGGAATAGAGAATCCTACCTTGCCAGAACCGCTGACTATATTATTGATGCCACGGTTCCCAAGGAGGCTTGTCCTTACAACCTGGCCCCAACGGCAAGCTCTGCAGCACAGATGGTCATCGGAGATGCGCTGGCCATTGCACTGCTGGAATGCAGGGGTTTTACTCCCGGCGACTTTGCCCGGTTGCACCCCGGTGGCGCTTTAGGTAAACAGCTCTACCTCCGTGTGTCAGACCTCTATATAAATAACGAAGTACCGAAGGTGGAAATGGATGCTGAAATTAGAAAGGTGATCATGGAAATTTCTGCTAAAAGATTAGGTGCGACTGCTGTTATGAGCGATGGAAGACTAATCGGTATCATTACTGACGGCGACCTGAGGCGCATGCTGGAAAAGAATGATCATATATCCGGTATCACAGCAAAAGACATCATGACTGCCAATCCAAAGATCATTCAGGCTGGCAGCCTGGTGGTGGAAGCATTGACGATCATGAGAAGATATAATATTACCCAGCTGCCGGTTTTCGATAATGACCAGTATGTAGGCGTTGTCCATCTGCACGATATATTGAAGGAAGGGATACTTTGAACTACTTTTAACCAGATTTGTTCCCTCTTTACAATTACAATTAAATACAGCGAATAAGCTCATACATCGCTAAAAAAATGATCCGGTTATACCGCCACATAATCTTGCTGCTCCTTACAATTACCTCCTTTATGACGGGTGTTGAAGCTCAGGAAACAAGGATTACCGGGAAGGTATCCGATGCAGTTACAGGCCAGCCGTTACCCTTTGTAAATATCTACTTTAAAAAGACGACTATTGGCGTTACTTCAGATTTGGATGGGGCTTTTTCATTAAATACAACCCAACCGGGTGATTCTGTTTATGCTTCGTCAGTCGGCTACCAAACCCTGAAAAAGCACGTGATTAAGGGAAAATTTCAGGTGATTAACTTTGAGATGACCGAATCCAGTACTACTTTGGCTGAGGTCCAGGTACGACCGGAGGAAAGATGGATTGAATTGCTGATGCGCCGTGTATTTAAAAGCAAAGAACTCAATAACCCGGATCAGATACAGTATTATCAATGTGAGATTTACAATAAATTTCAAATCGATATTAATAACCTGGATAAGAAAATTCAGGATCGAAAAATCTTTAAACCGATTGATTTTGTATTCGAGAACCTCGATACCAATGAGTTGAATCAGAAGGTTTATTTGCCTGCCCTCATAACTGAAGCTCTTTCAGATTTTTATTTCAGGAAATCACCCCGTGCTACCCGTGAGCTGATTAAAGCCAGTCAGATATCAGGTATTGAAAATCAGAGTCTTACACAATACCTGGGAGGAATATTCCTGAATATTAATATTTATGACAATTACCTGAATATCTTCGATAAGAATTTTGTAAGCCCGGTTGCGAATTTTGGATTATCAACTTATGAGTATTTTTTGGAAGATACCGTTTTGATTGATGGGAAGAGTTGTTACCAGATCAGGTTTGAGCCAAAAAGAAAACAGGAGCTTACTTTTTACGGCACTTTATGGATCCAGGATACGGCATTTGCCGTTAAACAGGTTGATATGAGGGTAGCCGCAGATGCTAATTTCAACTGGGTGAATGATTTTTACATTTCACAGACTTATGAAAAAGCCAATGGTCAGTATTGGGCGTTAACACGTGATTACCGACTTGTCGATATGAATCCGTTCGAAGGAAATACCTTGAAAGCATTCGGGATCTTTAGCCACCGCACCACCACTTATCGCCAATATGTCTTCGATCAGCCAAAATCTGATGAGTTTTATACCTCTACGACAAATGTGATTGTCGATAATGCTGCCTACCAGCGGGATGAAACCTGGTGGGAGCAAAACAGGCCGGACAGCCTTGAGGATAGCGAGCAGCAGATCTATGAAATGGTTGATTCGATTAAAAAGGTTCCAGCTTATAAATATTATGAAAAAGTCGTCATCCTCTTAGGCACAGGATACTGGATATCCGGCAGATTTGAAGTTGGCCCGTTGTATAAATTCATTAGTTTTAATGCGATTGAAGGACTCAGGTTGAGGATTGGCGGCCGGACCAGCAATAAATTCAGTAAGAAATTATTACTGGAGGGGCATTTGGCCTATGGGACAAAGGATGAAAGTTTTAAATATGCCCTGGGGATGAGGTATATGGTTAGTAAGAATCCCAGGCGAAGTTTTGGGCTTTCCTTTAAATATGACATGGAACAGTTAGGCCAGGACCCGAATGCTTTCAGCGAAGATAATTTCTTTGCTTCCTTTTTCCGGAGAAGTCCTGCCAATAAATTGACCATGGTAAGAGAATACAAGGCTTTTTATGAGCATGAATGGTTTACAGGCTTTTCCAATACGATTAAGTTTATTCGTCGCGATGTGTTTGCAATCGATAGTGGATTTATTATTCATGACAATGGCAGCCGGTACACTGATAATTCATTAGTCTCCAATGAAATACAGCTTTATACCCGTTTTGCTTTCCGGGAACAATATATTTATGGAGAATTTGAGCGGATAACGCTGGGCACTAAATACCCGGTACTGGAAGTGTTATATGGTTATGGAATCCCGGGATTCTCAGGCAGCGATATGGAATATCACCGCTTGCAGTTTAAGATAAAGCAATGGTTTAATGTGGCAAATATCGGGTGGTCAAAATATATATTTGAGACTGGAAAAATCTGGGGGAAACTTCCTTACCCGTTTTTAAAAATCCACGAGGGTAACGAAACATTCTTTTATTACTCCGAAGCAGGCAATATGATGAATTATTATGAGTTTATAAGTGATACATATGCTTCTCTTTATTATACCCATCATTTTGATGGTTGGTTTTTAAACCGGATACCATTGATGCGTAAACTAAAATGGAGGGAGGTGGTTACAGGCCGGGCAATATGGGGAACAATGTCTGAAGAGAACAGGAATTATTCGGTATTTCCGAGCAACAGCGGGGATTTAAATAAACCTTATTTTGAAGCTGGTGTGGCAATTGAAAATATTTTTAAAGTTATAAGGATTGATGCGATTTGGAGGCTTTCTCACCTGGATGGTCCGGATGTTGACCAGTTTCGGATATTTGTATCATTCCAATTTTCATTTTAAAACATGGAAAGTTTAATATATGATTCTCAGAACTGAAAAAATCGTCAAGAAATACAGGCAGCGAATAGTTGTCAATGATGTTTCTGTTGAAGTAAAGCAGGGGGAAATTGTTGGCTTGCTTGGGCCGAACGGTGCGGGCAAGACTACTTCTTTTTACATCATCGTTGGATTGATCAAACCATTCTCCGGTAAGGTATTCCTTGATAACGACGAGATAACTGAAGAACCGATGTATAAGAGGGCGCAGAGGGGGATTGGTTACCTGGCGCAGGAAGCATCCGTATTCAGAAAACTGAGTGTGGAGGATAACATCAGGGCTGTATTGGAATTCACCAAAATGTCGAAACAGGAGCAAAAGGAGAAACTCGAATCCTTACTTGAGGAGTTTGGCCTGAACACTGTTCGCAAAAGCATGGGCATTCAATTATCGGGAGGCGAACGGCGGAGAACTGAAATCGCCCGGTCGCTTGCGGTAAGCCCCAACTTTATCCTTTTAGACGAACCTTTTGCAGGCGTAGATCCCATTGCAGTAGAAGACATACAGGAAATCGTTACCCATCTGAAAGATAAAAATATCGGTGTATTGATCACCGATCATAATGTCCACGAAACATTATCAATCACTGATCGTTCCTATCTTCTTCTTGAAGGAAAAGTTCTAAAATCAGGCACTTCGCAAGAGCTCGCAGACGATGAGCAGGTCAGGAAAGTTTACCTTGGAGAAAAGTTTGAATTGAGGAGATAATTTGAGGTCATTGAGATGTCATCTCATATTTTGTAATATAACCTTTTCCCTTTTGTAAGATTAATAAATAGTCCATGGCAACCTGACGTGGTTCATAACGCATTTTATCCATTGATTTTCAAAATCCATTACCTATGAGAATACGATTGTATCTCACTCTTTTAGCTGCAATCTTCCTGGTTGCCAGTTCTTCCTGCTATATTATAAATTTCTCAAAGGATTTTGAGTTTGATCTGACCTTTGAGGTGAATAGCGACACGACCTCTCTTAACGAAATTTACCTGCTGGATGCGGTCGTTTATAATAATTTTGAAGAATATGTGGATTATATTGAAACTATTGAGATAAAGTCGGCAACATACTCTCTTACTTCTTTTAGTGGAACTGACGATCAAACCCTCACTAATGGCTTACTGACCGTCAGCGATGAAAATGGATCAGAATCACAGGTGCTGGCAACCCTTCCGACAGAGCTTCTGCAGCATCTGCTTATTGCTGAAAGGACCCTGAATCTTGATGAGGCGGGAATAAACATGGTAGAAGGTCTTATTAAAAATGCCCCTCATAAATGCCAGGGAATACTTACTGGGGACATTAGTTCATCGCCGGTTAATTTTACGATGAAGTTTCACTTTTTAGCAACTATAACCGGAAGTTTGCTGTAGAATCTTTTAAAAGTTTATTCCACACAAAACAACCTTTGGATCAATACAAAAGGTTCAATTATTTTGATTCTCCAGCAACCTGATTTCCGAAACAGCTTTAATGGCTCTGTCGGAAAAGAAATCGGCAGCAGGAAATAAGCGAAACACACCACCATCCTGATTTTTCTGATCTTCAATTAATAAAACCTCCGACTGGTCATTCCGGTTGAAGATTTCGCTGAAAGTAAAAACACACCGGTAACCATCCACGGAGGCAATAAGGAATAAACCTTCGCGAAGGGTTTTTCGGTCAATGCCATAATAAGGTTGAAGTGCATCCTTCAACAGGCAGCCCCTGAATGGGGTCGTGCTGTGAATGCCCCTTCCACGGCCGTAGAAAATAGTTTCGAATTCAGCACTTTGCGCCAAAACAGGTGATGTGACCATTTCCCCCAGGAATTTATCCCCCTTATAAATTTTAATACCGGGAGAATAGAGGGGATTCATGTTCCGGTTAACGGGATAGGATGCAGAGGCTGAATAAACAGTTATTTTTACCGGATTTGAGATGTTTCGCTCGGTCAGAAGGTCATTGCCGACGACAAGCTTTGTCTCTTCGGGTAATGGCCACAGATCCTTGGTTTTCGATGGAACAATGCGTGCGACCTTCGTCGCGATGATAATTTCATGCCGGTGTGCAGGGTAGTATATTTCACCCCAGCTGATCACAACCGATTCCCCCCGGTCATTCTCGACTTTCACAAACATATCGATGATTGGGGGAAACTCAGCTTCATTTTTCTTTTTGAGAATGACATGGTTAAGTATGTCGTAAAGTGAGTAACCATCATACCGGTATGCCCCGATAAACCGGTTCGAATCGCCGTCAGCCAGCGCCTCCTTCATTACCAGGGAGCGTGGCTGAAGTTTAATGATATCTATTTCTCCGGGATTTCCGATTTCCCCGGTGACCTGGATAGTTGTCAACCCTTTCAGGCTGGAAGTTTCAGCATCATCATAAAAATCATTTGTGATTTCCTGTGATTTCCCGGTTTGGGTTAAGAGGGCGAAAACGATCAAAAGGTAAATAATCTGGAACTTCTTCATATAATTATTCTTCAAAAATATCAAATTTAATTCCTTGTGCTAATGGAAGCTCAGTACTGAAATTGATCGTGTTGGTCTGCCTGCGCATATAAGCTTTCCAGGCGTCGCTGCCTGATTCACGGCCACCGCCGGTATCTTTCTCACCACCGAAAGCTCCGCCGATCTCAGCACCATTCGTTGCAATATTCACATTAGCAATCCCGCAATCAGAACCGGCATGGGAAAGGAATTTCTCTGTTTCAATAATGTTCCGTGAAAAAATAGCCGAAGAGAGTCCCTGGGGTACGCCATTCTGAATTTCAATAGCCTCCTCAATGGTTTTATACCTGATCAGGTAAAGAATAGGGGCAAAAGTCTCTTCCTGGACAATTTGATAATGGTTCTCTGCCTCAGCTATGCAGGGAACGACATAGCAGCCAGATTCAAACCCTTCTCCCTCCAGGATCTGCCCGCCGAATATTATCTTTCCACCTTCTTTAACAACCTCCTCCTGCGCATGGCGAAACGCTTCAACGGCGCTTTTATCGACAAGGGGGCCAACAATAGTAGTTTCATCTAAAGGGTTCCCGATTTTTACCTGATTATACGATTTTAAAAGTTTTTCCCTGAATATATCAAACATGCAATCATGGATGATCAGCCTCCGCGTAGTGGTGCATCGCTGCCCTGCTGTGGCAATGGCCCCGAAAAGGCTGCCGCGCAAGGCCATATCTTTGTTCCCGTACTGGGAAATAATGATAGCGTTATTGCCGCCTAATTCAAGGATTGTCCTGCCCAATCTTTCCCCGACAATTTTTGCAACATGGCGGCCGACCCTTACAGAGCCTGTGACTGAGATTAACGGCATTCGCTTGTCGGCCAGGAAATTATCGCCTAAGGATGAAGAGCCGGCAACTACCAGGCTGAGGACACCTGCCGGAAGATGGTTTTCTTTCAGAACTTTTTGGATGATATGATGCACAGCTACAGCGCACAAAGGTGTTTTGGAAGATGGTTTCCAGATGACCACATCGCCGCAAACCATTGCGATCATGGCATTCCAGGCCCAGACTGCAACCGGGAAGTTGAATGAACTGATCACGCCGACTACGCCCAGCGGGTGATACTGTTCATACATCCGGTGCTGAGGCCGTTCGGAGTGCATCGTCAATCCGTATAATTGCCTGGAAAGCCCAACCGCGTAGTCGGCAATGTCGATCATCTCCTGCACTTCACCCAAGCCTTCCTGGCAGGTCTTCCCCATTTCATAGGTAACGAGTTTCCCCAGGGGCTCTTTGTATATCCTGAGCTCGTTGGCGATCTGGCGGACGATCTCCCCACGCTTCGGAGCAGGTACAATTTGCCAGGCTGTGAAGGCTTTTTGAGCGCTAAAAATCACCCGCTCATAATCTTCCCGGGAAGCTTGACATACCTTGGCAATAAGTTTTCCATCCACCGGAGAATGGGATTCCAGGAGCCCGCCATGTGTTTCAACCCATTTAAGTCCATCATGGATTCCATGGTTTATTTCTTTAATGCCAAGTCTTTTCAAAACTTCTTTCATATGAGAAGATAAATTAAGATGGTTTATATTGTATCAGTTTTTGCAATGGTGTATTGATTCAAGTATTCAGGAAGTTTCATATCAGGATTTTGCGGGACAGGAATTAATGACTTATGGCCCGTTTGATTCATGATTTTCATCCCTTTCTCATTATTCAGGAGATAATTAAGAAAAGCCTCGGCTACCAAAGGATTTGGAGCATTATCCAGCTCAGTGACAGCATAAACGATGGCTTCACCCCTGACCTCTATTTGGCTGGAAGGAGTATTTCCTTTTATCTTAACACCGGCTTGCTTATAATGTTCATTCAGTTCCATCTTCTTCAGGTTGATTTCATCCGGCAGTTCAAGAAATTTAAGACCATGCTGGATGGCCACCGAAAGGTAAATAAAGATATAATCGGTCTCGTGGAGCTCAAGTAACGCCAGCAGGTCAACTTCTTTCGGACGGATATACCGCTGATCTTTTGCAGCCAATTTATTGGCCAGGTCATTTCTTCCATAATAAAGCCCGGCAAGCTGCATGACCATCACGGTGCGGTAACCACAGGGATCAGCATCAGGGTCTGCCCGGCTGTAACGGATTTCTTCGCTGAGGAGGATTTCCGGCCAGTTCTGGACAGATATTTCATCGCCAAGGGCGGAGTGGTCAGTATAAGCGATGACCATTTCATTCCCGGCAAAGGGAAGGTACCAGGATGTATAACCGGGAATCAGAAATTTTTTTATGATTTTATAATCGGAAGAAGCCATCAGATCACAAGGCTTATGCATATCGGTGATCTTCCGCGCACAATCGACGCTGCCTGCAGCCTCAAGGAGAACTTTCACTCCGGGGTTTTCCCGTTCAAAATCCCTTGCAATTTCCTGGAAAGGAACGGAAAGACTGCCGGCATGAAAAATGATGATATCGCCTGAAATCGCAGCATTTTTATTCTTCTGCGGGTTATTTGAGCTCTGGCAGGAGAACATTAAAAACAGGAGCAAAAAGGCAAACGAATTTCTCATAATCATTCAAGATTACTAGTTTTATTTTTAAACTCTTCGTAAGCTTTCTCTACAGCATCATCCATTTTCATATGAAGGACATCGTAAGCCTCCAGGAGTTTTTTCGCTTTATCAGTTAAATGTGACTGACCCCCTGATTTCCCGCCACGTTGCCTGATAATCAGTTCATACCCCAATAAGCTCTCTGCTTTTTTCAGGTCTCCCCAGGCTTTACGGTAACTTATCTTCATTTCATCTGCCGCCGCTTTCAAGGAACCTTTCTCATTGATTATCTGCAATAGTTTATACTTGTCTTCCTCAATGATTCCTTCTCCTGTCACAGAAGATAACCACAACTTATAATTCAGGAATATTTCGAATTTGCTAGGCTTTAACCTACCCATAGTTTAATTTTTTTCGATATGTGATCTTATGCATATCGGGACAAAAATACTATAACCGCAGCAAAGCACAAAATGTGTAAGGCTAATTAAAGAAGAAGAAAATTTATGTTTATATAAAAACATGTTGCATATGAAGCTGAAAATTGCTATCTTTATTGTCAGATTATCGATTTACGACTAAAAAAACTCATTTCCATGAAATCATTCACAATCAGTTTTCTAATCATTTATTCGCTGATAAACATGGCCCTATCCTCACAATCTCAAAACATTTTTGCATATGTCAACGGGGATACAGTAACATTGTGGGAAACAGGAGCATACCGGAATTGTGGAGCTGTTTACACGATGGAGATAAATATAATTGATCATCAAATTGACTGGTACCAGATTGATACAGGATTGGCGGCGTTTTGCCTCTGCACCTTTGACCTTTCAGTAACTTACGGGCCGCTTGAACCCGGGTCTTATAATGTGAACGTGTATTATAACGAATCGTATTCCCCATCGGATACCATTTTTGAAGGAACAACAAGTTTTACTATCGGAACTGACAGGTGCGAAGTCACATCCGGCATTATTTCCCAATACCAGAGTGATTGTTATTCCGGAATAGGAATTGTGGATCCGGAAGATTTTGAAAACGGCAATTTCAGGATCTATCCTGTTCCTGTGAAAGATGGGGAACTGTTATACCTTGAAGCTTTTCCAACAGGAGGAAAGGCCATCCTGGAAATATTTACATTAACCGGAAAACTGGTTTATAGCAAGCAATATGATGGGAACCAGCCGATACTGGACCGATTGCTGAAGGATGAGATCTTCCCGGTACCCGGTTTATACCTGGCGAGATTGAGAACTGGTGATCAGGTTTATATAAGGAAAATTACTGTCTTATAAATCAACTTGCAATTTGTGTTTAGTTACACAGAGTTCCACAGAGGTATCGCAGAGTTACACAGAGAATAAGGAAACACAATTATAACTCAAAACTCAGAATTTTCAATTTTCAATTAATCCCCCTGCTTGTCCTTCACCAGTTCGATCAGCTCCGGCAGGTCCATCCCCAGTTTTTGCAGGTGCTCGATCTTCGGAATTCCGTTTTTCGTCCAGCCTCTTCTGAAATAGACAGCATCCAGTAGCTTTTCATACTGATCTTCCCTGAATTTTCGGGTGAGTTTCATTTTTTCTTCAGTGGACAATCCTGCCGGGTCAACTCCGATCTTTTCCTTAAGTTGCTTGTCGTAACGATCCGCCCTTGATTCATACTCTTCCCTAGTAACAGGACCTGCAGCGCGGTAGGGCTGGGCATCGTATTTCCTCGTTCCGTATCCCCTGCGGATGTTGAATATCCGCTGGAAATTATATACGCGTTCCGACATCCGGATCATTTCAAACTTGTCGAAAGGTTTTCCGGTAACGGCTTTATAGATGGTCACATAGTTATCGACATGCTCGGGCACTTTGGCCGGTTCGTCGGTTTCGGCGTTAGTAAGCGGCTCAACGTCGTTCCATGGGAGTTTACAAAGCCCGACCAGCCCGAACCAGGTGCGGAACATCGGGAAATAATGCAACGCTTCGGCTTTCTTTTCAAAAGTGGGGATCTGGTTGTTCACCATATCCATGAAAATGAGCCAGGCTTCGTCATGCTGCGGGCCTTTGTTTGTCATGGCATATCCACCCTGCTGGGCTAAAGATTCCTTAGAGACGTACTGAGAGTATTCCAGGCCCTTATTTTCCATGCCGATATCATTCAGGAAACCTGCATCACCCCATCCGCTTTCGGCGAACAACTGCTTCATTTTATGGACGCCCATCCCGGCAATCAGGCCAAATCCTTCGCCGCGTCCCATCTGGTGAAGCATTTCCATGGCAGATTCGGCATTGCCGAAGTTCAGTTTAAGGCCACCGGTGCGCTGGTCATTCAGGATACCGTTTTCATAACATTCCATCACGAAGGCTGTAATGGTTCCAAAAGAGATAGCGCAGATACCATAAGTATCGCAGTAGAAATTCGCTTCAATGATGTAATCAGGGTTGAAGATACCGCTGCAGGAGCCCAATCCGCCGGCATTTTCGTATTCCGGACCATCGACCAGGACACTGTCGCCTGCATAAGGTCCTGTTCTCAGCTTATAATTATCTACACCTTTTGAGCAGGCCATGTTGCAACCTATCCAGCAGCCATCAGGTATCCCTTGGGTAAAGCGTGCTTTCCAGACTTCAGAATGAATGGCGTTAGCTTCCGGATGACTTCCGAATTTGAAATTATGGGTAGGCAGAAGGTCATAATCATTCATGATATTGGTAAGGTGGGCCGTACCTTTCGTGCGCATTTCCGCCTGTGAATCATCGAGATCGCGCATTTCAGCATTAAACCGCTTGCCACGCTCCATGATCGGTTCGAGGTCGGCCACATTATTCAGGTTGCCTTTTACGCCGGCTATTTTAGCTACAACAGCTTTAATCTTCTTATTGCGAAGTACGGTTCCGATGCCTCCACGACCGGCTTGTTTCAGACGCACCTTTTTCCGGCGGGTGTCGTAGAAACTGAAGTTCAGCATCCCGATCAGGGAATATTCCGCTGCAGCGCCTGAACATACCACGGCCACATTTTTCTTATCCTTTTCATCATCGGCATAAAGATCGGTCAGGTATTCAGCCAGGACATGGGAATCTTTGATATTAACATTGATTTCACTAACGGTCACCTTATGGTTGATCCCGTCAATAAAAACGATCACATCCTTATCAGCTTTCCCCTGCAATTCAATAGCATCAAAGCCGGAAAATTTAAGGAAAGGACCAAAGTACCCGCCGACGTTACTGTCAATGGGAACATCAGTCAACGGCGAAATAGAGACACAAATCGATTTTCCTGTTCCTGAATATTGGGTGATCCCGCCAATAGGGCCTGAGGAGATATTGATCTCATTCTCAGGGTCATCCCATTTTGTATCCGGTTTGGTTGCATCCCAGAGCAGCCTTAGCCCATAGCCCCTTCCGCCGATGAATTTTTCTTTCATCAGGGGAGGAACGGCTTTCTCTTTTATTTCACCCGATCCGACATTCACATACAATATCTTGTCCGTGTATCCTTTATCCAGCGGCGTCCAGTTATATGGCCATTCTTTCAATACTACCTGGGTTTTGGCGATAGTCGCGGTATCCATATTTTCAGAATTTTATTGTTAATTAATTAGCAGCACAAAAGTAGAAATTTTTGAAATGGCTGGAAGGAATTAATATTATTCCATGAAGAGCTGAATTGCTTAATTTTGTTAATAGGAAGACAGAAGACAGAAGACAGAAGACAGAAGACAGAAGACAGAATGAAAACACTTTTTAAACAACCTTATGACAACCTTATGACAACTTTATGACAACTTTATGACAACTTAATGACTATCAATGACCATGAATGACCAACACATCAGAACCAAACTTAAGGACAAGGTCGTCGGGATCGCCGGCTGCGGTGGTCTTGGCTCAAATTGTGCTGTAGCTTTAGCGAGGGTAGGAGTGGGGAAACTGGTAATCACCGATTATGATAAGGTAGATGTTTCGAACCTGAACCGGCAGTATTTTTTTACTGATCAGGTAGGTAAAGCTAAAGTGATTGCCTTGAAAGAGAATATTAACAGGATTGATCCTTTGATTAAGGTCGAAACGCATGAGATTCAGCTTAATGAGGAAAATATTCCTGATATCTTTAAAGAATGTGATGTGATCGTGGAAGCTTTCGACCGGGCTGAAATGAAGCAGATGATTGTCGAAACGGTGCTTGAAAAAATGCCGGATCATTATCTCATTTGCGGGAGCGGGCTGGCCGGATGGGGTGAGAATGAGTCAATTGGAATGACGGTTACTGGAAAGCTGTATTTTTTTGGGGATGGGTCTAATGAAGTATCGGAAGATTTTCCGCCGCTGGCTCCGCGTGTTGGCGTTGTAGCGAACATGCAGGCAAACCAGGTATTAGAGATTATTTTAGGTAAAATGTAAAAGATGGAAATTCAGTTAAATAATAACAAAGAAATTATTGAACGTGATCAGCTCACGCTGGCGGAACTTATTCAATATAAAAATTTCACTTTCCCTATGCTGGTGACTAAGATCAATGGTTTATTAGTGAAAAAAGTGGACCGTGATAATGTGATGATCAAGGCTGGGGATGATGTGATAGTTTTGCATCTTATCAGCGGAGGTTAAGATCAAAGCACTTCCGCAACTACGAAGGTGCTTCCCCCTATAAGAACCAGATCATTCGAATTGGCTGAATTCCGGGCTGCCATAAATGCTTCCCTGACAGATTGATACACTTCTCCCTTCAGTCCATATGCCAGAGCCTTCTGTTGCAATTCTAAAGCTTCCAAACCCCTTGGAATATTCGCCTTGCAGAAATAGTAAACTGCATGGCGTGGCAATAATTTAAGGATACTGTCCGCATCCTTGTCATTTACTAACCCAAAAACCCAATGCAAACGGTCGAATTTTTCCTGGCCCAGTTGTTCGAGGATATATCTTATTCCCGCTTCATTATGGCCAACATCACAGATAGTCTTTGGTTTACCGGGCAGTGACTGCCACCTGCCCTGCAGTCCTGTCTGCCGGATCACATTTTTATAACCTGACGTGATGGCACCTTCGGGAATGTTGAATCCTGATTCTGTTAAAAGTTTAATAACCTGGAAGCTTGAAATGATATTCTTCTCCTGGTAGATTCCGCTGAGTGGGCAATACAACAGGACTCCATCCCCGGGGATAGAGTCCCCCGTGGAAGCTGCCATATAAAACGAACCCTTTCTCAAGCCTGTTCTTATCATTTTAAAGTTTTGGTCAGCAAACAGAATCGGTGACTTCAACGCTTTAGCCTTAGCCAGGAAAACTTCCCGGACTTCCGGTTGTGTTTCGCCGATTATTATCGGCACGCCGGGTTTGATAATGCCGGCTTTTTCTGCAGCAATGGCTGGTAAAGTTTCACCTAAAAACGCTGTGTGATCCTTACTGATGTTAGTAATCACACTGATTAACGGGGTTATGACGTTAGTAGAATCCAACCTGCCCCCCATCCCGGTTTCGATGATGGCCACATCGACCTTTTCTTTTGCAAAATACTGAAATGCCATCACAGCGGTGTATTCAAAAAAGGATGCTTCAACAGGTTCAAACTGATTTCTGTAACGGTTGACGAACTTGCTGACAAAACTTTTAGGGATTTTCTTTCCGTTGATCCGGATCCTTTCCCTGAAATCTTTCAAGTGGGGTGAAGTGTACAACCCTGTTTTGTAGCCGGCACTTTGTAAAACAGAAGCGATCAGGTGCGAAGTGGATCCTTTTCCGTTGGTACCGGCAATGTGCACAGATTTAAAAGTATTTTCCGGGTGGCCGAGCAAGGTGCATAAATTAATAGTATTGCTGAGGTCAGCCCGGTAAGCGGCAGCACCAATGCGATGAAACATCGGCAGTTGAGCGAACAGGTAGTCCAGGGTCTGCCGGTAATTCATATTTGTAAATTGAATGAGATAATTAATTCTGCCGGATAAAATTATAGGTGATCGTGCCGACTTGTGTGTCGGGCGCATTGGGATTAGCGATGAACCGGGACCGGAGTGCCGCGTCCTTAGCCAATTGCCATAATGTCTGATCGGAAACATTGGTTCCTTTTGCACCGGCCACGGCACTGACGACATTTCCCTGCTTGTCTACTTTTATAGTTACCACCACTTTCCCTTGTTCTTTGGAATCATAGGAAGGTTTGTGGAGCATCAAAGAGCCTCTTCCACCCAAACTATAAGAGATACCATCTCCCGCTCCATCTCCGGTTCCGGTTCCTGTTCCTTTGCCACTTCCCGTTCCTGCTCCTTCTCCACCCGCACCCTTATAAGTGGGAGCACCGGGTGTGCCATTGGGATTGCCCTGGTCGCCTGGCTTCCCGGTCTGACCTTCCTGGCCGCCCTGTGTCGTTGTAGTGCTCTTGCCTTTATACATAGCTTTGGGGTTAGGCTGAGGCTTAGGCTCGGGCATGGGTTCGGGTTGGATTATCTCTTTGACCGGCTCTGGTTCAGGTTTCGGAATGACTTTTTCAGGCTCTTTCTTTTTTTCTTCAACTATTTTCTCTCTGATCGCAGGCGCCTCTTCTACATCCTGTACCAGGTATTCATCTTCTTCCGGCTCCTGCCTGGAAGATGTTGGCTGAGGCAAAGGCTCGGCAGGGGCAGGCTGTTCCTGCTGATCCATACCCATGCCGGTCTCATCAAAACCAAGATTAACCAGTACGCCTTCTTCCCCCGGTAGAGGCAGTGGGGTCCGTAAGGCCAGAAAGAGCAATAAAACCAGCAATCCCACATGAAATAGGATGGTTCCCAATATGCCCTTAATCCTGTTTTTTTTCTCGTTTATCATTTTGGCAAAGTAGCCAGGATCACCTTATGTTTTGTCCCATTTTTCCGGTTGATCCCATTAACAGCATCAATAACTGTTACTATGTGCTGAACAGGTACTGATTTATCAGCCCTTAAAACGACTGTACCTTCCGTCTGCCCTGTAAGTTTCTGAGCGATCTGGGATTCGAGGATATCCTCATTAACCTGGAGTTCTTCAACAAAGAAATTCTGATTTTTATTAATATAGACTGTGACTGTTTGTTTGGCCATGGTCTTGCTATTACTGCTTGGAAGCAGGAGCTTGATGGCGTTTGGAGCAACTAGTGTAGAAGTGATCATAAAAAAGATCAATAGAAGAAAAACCAGGTCAGACATGGAAGCCATGCTGAATGAAGCATTGATTTTATTTCTGGCGTGGATTGGCATGGCGTTTAAGTTTTAAGATGCAGGCTCGTGCAGGAGATCCATGAATTCAGAAGCGCGTGCTTCCAGGATGAAGACTAAATTTTCAACCCTGGAAACCAATATGTTATAGAAGACGAGTGCAAAGATACCCACAATTAAACCACCAACCGTGGTTACCATGGCCTGGTATATGCCGTTGGAAAGGAGTGTAATATCGATGTTATTTCCCGCCATAGACATGTCATAAAAGGCAACAATCATCCCGATCACGGTTCCCAGGAAGCCGAGCATAGGCGCTGCTCCGGCAATAGTGGCCAGTCCGGCAATGTTTTTCTCCATTTTCGCTACTTCAAGCTTACCGACATTTTCAATGGCGGTATTAATATCATTTAAAGGCCGGCCTATGCGAATCAGCCCTTTTTCTATCATCCTGGCAATCGGACTTTCATTGTTACGGCAAAGCGCTAAGGCCGAATCCAATCTGCCGTTGTGCATGAAATCACGAATATTGTTCATGAAATGTTTGTCATCCTGGCTGGCCTTTTTGATAGTCAGAAACCGTTCAATAAAAATATAAACTGCTATGATGGATAGAACACCGAGGATTGCCATAATCCATCCGCCTTTAAGGGCGAGGTCATAGACAGAAAGAGTGATTTCAGACGGGTTGGCCTGTCCGCTGATTAAGTCGTTACTAGTACTGATCTGCAATAAAAAAAATCCGGTCATATTATTTTCATTTGGCTGAGATTAAACGTAGAAACAGCTTAATTATTTTAAGTTCTTTTTTAATGAGGTAAATTTAGAAAAGAAGATGAATATATATCCGGACCAGGGAAACTTTTATTCACAGATTAGAGCAACTTATCCCGAAATCCTTCTCCTGTAAATGAATGCAGAAGCCACAAGCATCAGACCGATTGCCATGAACAATGACCAGTTGGACAGTGGTATCAAATAGCCGCAATTCGTTACCGTCACAGTTATCTCATACCCGCTGCTTTCGCAACCCGTCGAACTGTTTTTAACTTTAAGTGTTCCATTATATGTTCCTTCAGCAGCTCCTCCCGGTACGGTTAGTAAAATCGGGCTCGATGGCAGCGTTGTATAGGCTACATCGGCAAACCCTTGTCCTTCGGCCGCTGCATTATAATCGATGGTATACTGATCCGGGCTGCCTGTCGTTGCGCTATAGGTAAGATTTACCGATATTGTGTCGCTGCATACTGATGGATTGCCCCCCAGTGTAATGGTTGGTGCAGTGCAGTCTTCACCCGATTCAAAATCGCTGAAACTCGTCAGGCCGGTGGCTTTGATGGTTCTGTTACCCTCAGAATTATTGGTCACAGTGCTGGAAGTTGAAGCCCACGTGGAAGGATCGAATTTTTTAATAGTATAGCCTTCAATAGTTCCGCCGGCTTCCCCCGAATTTGTGGTGTTTGAAAGATTTAACGTGATATCGTAGGTGTCAAATATACCGGGTGATGCATTTTCATTCACGAACCAGTAGCAGTCTGCTTTTTTGGTCTGGTCGATCCCCGAGCCACTGCTTTCATTGGTATCGGTAGATGCGATGTATGCAATGATATTGACCGGGTTGGAGCTAATATTGACGTTACTGATATCCAGTACTACCGGGGTGTAGATGGAGGCATCCCCGATCGTATAAGTGAACGACTGTGTTCCTGCATTGGTCGGGAAATTCTTCTGCAGGTTGCCGTTGACATAAGAACTGATGCTGCCACCTGAAATAATTCCCGCTGTTCCCATGGTTAGTGTATAGGAAGAGGTAGTCGTCAATCTTCCGCTTGTCAACGTTAGTGTGCCATTTACGATTTCACTGTTTCCAAGCAAGGCACCGGCTGCGTTGTTTAAAGTAAGATTGTCAAACATTGTAGCAGCAGTCCCGCCAATTGTTTGTGCGCTGCTGCCATCGAGCATAATGGTGTTTCCGATGGCAGTAAAGGTGCCGCCGTTGTTCAAGAAGTCCCCGCCGATTGAATGACTCAATGCCCCCGTGGTAAACGTGGTTCCTGAGCCGAGGGTAAAGTCGCCTTCGATAGTCATCGCGGCACCCGCAGTGGCCGTGGCTGTGTCCGACATGGAGAAATCCCCGGCTATAGCCAGTGCAGTGCCTGGCATTGTTTTAGTTCCACTACCGCTGAGGATAAGGTTATCGTAGCCTGGAGTGGCTCCGTTAGGATTCAATACTGTCTGACTTCCACCATTATACTCGACGGTATTATTTGCTAGTTGCGCTGCACGCCATGTTCCATTATTGGTCATCGTCCCGCTAATCCGCATTGTACCACCGCTTCCCAGTGTCAACACCGCACCGGAATTAATCGTCACATTGTAGAAATCCGTTACACCGGATATTGTGGCTACCGCGTTAGTGAAAATCACTGTGCCTGTGCTGGCATTAAATGTACCTCCGTTGTCACTCCACGCGCCGTTACCACCAGAGATGGTAACGGTGGAGGTTGCCGCTGAGTTCAAAATTCCTCCACTCTCGATTGTCAGTCTTCCGACTGCAAGAGATATACCTAATGTCGGGTTGTTGATGGTTGTTGAAGTATCAGGAATTATGACATCGCTTAAGTCTGATGGAATACCTTTTGGAGTCCAGTTACCAGGGTTAGTCCAAACTGTACTAATTGATCCATTCCAGGTAGTGTTTGAGAGGACAGAATTACCTATTGTCTCGATTCTTGTGTCAAAGCTTGTGGGCCAAAGTGATACATCGAAGCTTGATGTTCCAACCCAGTTGTCCGTCACTTCATAATTTGACCTGCCGAATTCTATCGCCGTCCCCGGTATAAAAGGAGCGTCGCAGGCCCATTTGACCAACGTATTTTCTGTATTCCCATTAAGTTCGCTATCAAGGTAGTGCAAGTTTAAAGTCGTAAAACTACCGCTTCCTCCTGTCTGGATGATATCGTAAGTCCTTTCGACAGCATCCGTTTTCCACGCTGGTGCCGAGCCGATGGTGATTTTCACGCTGACATCAGTCGGTAAAGTTCCTACATTCCGAAAGTTTATTGTTGTGTACTGATTCCCAAAGGTATATGAAGTGGCGGGATCCAAACTTGTCCGTTTCACAATCCCGGTCACATCGCCGGTTCCTGTGGTAGTTGCATTAGCGCCCATGGTAAGGGTATAAGTACTCATTTCAAGGCACCCTTGTGTGGCAGAAGCATTGGAGCTTAAATAAAGCACGCCATTCACGGTTTGATTTGCACTGGCGGTAACTCCTGCTGCATTATTTACTGTTATATTATTGAAGGTGCAAGCGCCGGTGATTGTTTGCGCTGAGGAACCGATAAAAGTTACCATACCGTTCTCTTCGGCAAATGTTCCGTCATTCGTTAAACTTCCCGTAATCGTAAGTGCTGAATTGCCCGTGCTTGTCCATGTTCCACCGATGTTGATGGTAATATCTCCTAATGTTTTTACTCCTAAGGCACTATTAAAATCTAATGTCCCGCTAACGGTTGTCGCGCCCGTAACGGTTAAGTTGCAGCGGCCAATGGTCGCACTGCCGCTTGGAACACTTAACGTGGTAGCCACATTCACATTGCCCGTTGCAGTGCCTGCTACACTTCCTCCCGTCAGCGATAACGACTGAAGGTTGAATAAACCGGCTGCGTTGCTTGTTCTGAGCGTCCCTCCGCTGATGGTTGTTGCCCCGGATACTATAATTGTAAATGCTCCCGAAGCAAATGTACCCGATGTAAGTGACAAATTATTATTACAGGTAAACGAGGCTCCGGCTGTGGCAATATTGCCGGAGGTTATGGTCAGGTTGTAATAAGTGATTCCTTTTACGGCTTGGGCACCGCTTCCATTATAAGTAACTGTTCCTGTTCCCGCTGTAAAGGTGCCTGTGTTAGTAAATGTTCCACCTATATTAAAATTCCCTGAACTAAACGATAGCGCTCCTGTGCCGGTATAGGTGCCGGTTAAATTCAATGTATTTGATGTCATATCCAATGTGACAGGGCTTGTTGTAATCAGGTTGCCTGTTACTGTTATATCTCCGTCTGCTACTTTGGAACCGGAGAATGTATTGATTGTTAAATTTCCATATGTTGGAACAGAAGAAATTGTTTGCATGTTATTCCCCTGATAAGTAACGGTACTTGTTGCGTCAAGCGAAATATTTGCAGTGGTAAAGTCGGCAGGAAAGTCTACTACCGCAGCTGAAGTTGTAAGGCCTAATGTTAGGGCCGCTCCTGCTGCTACACTTAACGTTCCTGTGGCATTCCCCGTGATCTGGAACGTGCTCGTAACAAGGGTTCCGGCATTAACAGTCAGGTTGCCATTAACGGTTATGGCTCCGCCTAATGTTTTGTTGCCACTGCCACTAATGGTTATATTCTGGTAGGGTGTGCTTTTTATTGTTTGCGTTCCGGCTTGATTATAATCTACTGTATTACCGATTGCACTTGCATCAAGCGTTGGGGCTACTGTATTTCCTCCATAAGTTAATGTCGAGGAACTGCCTTGTGTTAAGGTGCTTGCTACTGTGCTCGCAAGAGTGGTAGTAACGGTAAGTATTCCATTATTGGTGGTGTTCGCACTGATATCTAATTTTGCCAGCGTTCCTGTGCCGGAAATTGTTTGTCCTGCAGTTGTTTGAATGGTAATAGTTACTGATGTGCTTGTTAAATTTGCATTAAGAGTAAGCCCTCCGGTAGTTGTTAACACACCATTGGATGCTCCGGTTATATCACCTGTGGAAGCTATGTTTATTCCGCCTGTTCCAATGTTGGTTATTAAGGCTGATGTCCAGGTGGCTACGCCTCCGGTGTTGATTGTTAATGATTTTGCCGCACCGGCATTG
>Ga0265292_1000585_pt1 | contig 47617 bp, 56 predicted proteins | sample Munlanlewell296A_FD_189080 | JGI IMG/M metagenome (GOLD analysis project Ga0265292, IMG submission 189080) | Leachate microbial communities from a municipal landfill in Southern Ontario, Canada - Leachate well 296A | ecosystem: Engineered > Solid waste > Landfill > Unclassified | place: Canada... | reverse complement strand
AGAAAGAATGTTGCACATCACGTTTACCTATCATAGTAAAAAAATAAGGGTAATTTCTGCTCGGGATATGAGCAAAAAAGAAAGGATAGAATATGAAGAATTTAAAAAAAGAGAATTGTGCTTAACTTTCATTTGGCAGGGGCGGAAGGAATCGAACCCTCGATAGTTCTTTTGGAGAGAACTGTGATACCTCTTCACTACGCCCCCTTACTATGAATTTTCTTGTGACAATTAGAGCAAACAACCTGGCATTTTGCAATCTCTTGCTCTATCGGTTTTACTTTAACTTCTGCTTCTCTTTGTGCGCGGTGGTTTTTCGGCACTTCCTGCAGAATTTCTTAATTTCTAGCTTTTCCGCATCGTTTATTTTGTTTTTAGAAGTCACATAATTTGACGACTTACAGACACTGCATTGAAGCCCTATTAATACGCGATTTGATTTTTTAGCCATAATTTCTCCTTAAGCTACGCAATTTTATCATACTCTGGAGCCTGGAGGGAGATTCGAACTCCCGACCTAAGGTTTACAAAACCCTTGCTCTACCAGCTGAGCTATCCAGGCTCAACGGCCAGATGGTGCCGAGGATAGGATTCGAACCTATGAAGGCTTGCGCCAACAGTTTTACAGACTGCTCCATTTGGCCACTTTGGTACCTCGGCAAGCTTGTCCGCCTACGGCGGATGGAGCCTGGGGGGAGGATTGAACTCCCGACCTCCTCCTTACCATGGAGGCATTCTACCACTGAACTACCCAGGCCCGTTGCTTGGATAGTTTAACATGTCAAAGGGTAGACATAAAGGCGCGTATATGCTTAAATAACCCAGCTATGTCAAGAATTTGCGATATTTGTGGAAAAGGTCGACTAAGAGGAAAGCTGGTGCCTAGAGGAATTGGGCGGCGCGTTACCCACAGAACAATAAGATATCAAATGCCTAATTTGAGGCAAAAAAGGATGGTTTTAGGCGGCGTATCCATAAAATTAAAACTCTGCACAACTTGCTTGTCCGTTTTAAATAAGTCGCAAAAGACACCTGGTGAATTAAAAGCGTCTCTTTAGTTTTTCAAAATCTTCGTCAAAGCTAAAAACTTCTGCGTTATCGTTTTTTGCCGTTAGATAAAGGTAAATATCCGACAAATCCACATTTATTTCTTTTAGAATCTCCAAAGCCCTGATTATAATGTCTTTGTGTTTAACCTCAACCACTTGGGTATTAAAGATTTCCGTGAGTGAATCGTGTATATCCTGCCTACTTACGCCGTAACGGCTTTGTAATACATAAGCCGTTTCTAGGATTACTTCCGGGATCAATATTACCTTCATGTTTTTCCCTCGAGCGTCTACAAACATCTTTTCAGCTTCCAGATATTGACTTGGGATCCTTTTGGTTAAAAAACTGATCAAAACATTAGCGTCGGCGTAGAGATTTTTCATAGCGTTTAATTATTCCTTGTTTGTAGGACTCCTTTTCCGCGTCAATTATTTCTTGGGCGGACATCTTTTCGTAACCTTTAGGCAACTTAATTTTGTCGTGTAGGATGCCGGCAAGCGACATTATATCTCTAGTGGGTTCCACAACGAGTCTGTTGTTCTCTGCCCTCACAATGGCGGTACCAGGTTGAGAAAATCCCAAAAGATCTCTTAACGCTGCAGGAATACTCATCTGTCCCTGTCTTGTTATTGCTACTGTGTATGTCATGCAATGAGGTTAGCAAAAAGTAATGTAAAAGTCAATAGTTAATGCAACGCCAAATACCCATTACAGAACTGTTGCCACGACAGGACCTTTCCGCCCTCTATTTGGATCTCGTTGATTGCCAGTCTGCCTTTAGTCATCATCATCCCGCCACCAATCGAACAGATTTTTACTGTCTTTGTTGCGTTTCTTGGATCTTTTATTTGCGTAAAGCCGGCTACTTTATCCTTGGCGTTTTGCATCTCTTCTAATGTCGTCCAGGCAACGGGCCAGGGGCTGTACGCCCTTATAGCAGCGTCGATCTTTTGCACCTTGTCGCCCCAATTAATCCTGGCGTCCTCCTTAAAGATATGAGTGGCGGTTGGGTGGGAAGGGGAGCGGGTGTAGCTTGCTTGCGATTCGTCCTGCACCTTTGGTGTGGTTTTTCCGTCCAGATAGTTTTTGAGGACTTTGGGCAGGTGGTTCGCTGCTACGTTAAATAGAATTTTGTATAGCTCTCCAGAAGTTTCTGTTTCATTCAGTTTATAGACAACCTGCTCGATAACGGGCCCTGTGTCTAAAGTTTTTTCCATAAGTTGATAAGTAATTCCCGTTTGCGCGTCGCCATTTAAAATTGCAAATTGTACCGGGCTGGCTCCTCGATATTTTGGCAAAAGAGAGAAGTGTATGTTTATAAGCCCTTTGGGAAAAATATCTAATATTTCCTGTGGAATAATAAATCCAAAATCTGCCACCACGCCAATCTCTGCTTCTGATAACTTTATTTGTTCAATAACTCTTTGGGACCCGTCTTTGAGAGACTCGTTTATGGTTACAAAGTTTACTCTATTTTCTCTAGCCCACCTTTTTACTTCTACTTCTTTGGGAGTTTGATGTCGACCAATTAGTACATCTTCTTTGGTAACGCAAAGTACCAGATCAAAATTACCTTTGAGCGACTCTAATATTGGCACAGATCTATCCGATGTTCCAAAAAATGCTATTTTTCTAAAAAACTTTTTCATATCGTCACTCCCTTCTCCAACTCTTCGCCCTTATGCATTTTTCCCACGATTTTGGTGTTAAAGGTAATTCCGTCCAAATGATCCATTTCGTGCTGAATAACGCGAGCTAAGAAGTTACTAGCGGTAAGTCTTTGCTCCCTGCCCTGAATGTTTTGGTATTTAAGTTTGACCTTTTTTGAGCGCCAAACCTTGCCGTACAGATCAGGGAAGCTAAGGCATCCTTCCCAATCCAACTCTTCTTCTTTGGAAAAACTCACGAATTTTGGGTTTACTAAGATAAAGTCGTTAAACATCTCGTGAGATCCGTCATTTCCTACTTGATTGGAAACAATATCGCGCGCAATTAAAACCCGCAACGGAGTGTCAACTTGAATCGCTGAGAGTCCCGCCGCCTGCGGTTTTTTAAAAGAGTTTATAGTGTCAAGCATATTTTGCACCAAGGCCTTAAGCTCCTTATTAAATAGGGCTTTTTGACTTTTTTGAGTCAATATTGGGCTTGGGTACTTAACCACCTCTAAAATCATATGTGCTCATTATACCAATAACCACGGCAAATTCTATTCAAATTAGAGTCAAGTCCCTTGACGCCCAGGCGTTTTAAGGTATTTTGCAGGTATGATTATTAAAATTTCGTACGATGATCCGCGCTTTCCGGAATCGGTAAAAAATCTCATAAACACCCCAAAAGTATTAAGTGTTTTGGCAAGCGACGAGGTGGGGAAAGCGTTTTCTTGGCCTACAAGAAGTTTGGCAGTGATTGGCAGTAGAAATATGAGCGATTATGGAAAAAAGGTGGTGTGGGATTTTGTGCCACGATTGGTGAGCGCGGGCGTTACTGTGGTTTCCGGCTTGGCTGAAGGGGTCGACGAGGAGGCGCAGAGAGCTGTTTTAAAAGCCGGAGGAACTACAATCGGCGTGTTGGGCTTTGGAATCCTGAAAATTGGCGATTTTAGCAATAAAGATTTATGTCGGCAAATTGTAGAGTCGCAAAAAGGCTTTTTGGTGTCGCCCTTTGATCCCTATCTTGCAGCTTCAAAATGGACATTTTTGGAAAGAAATCGGTTTATTGCAGGTTTGGCGGATGCGCTTTTGGTAGTGGAGGCAACGCAAAAAAGTGGCTGCATGAGCACAGTTGAGGCGGCGCTGGAATTGGGCAAGGAAGTTTTTGTTGTGCCCGGAAGCATATTTTCTTACACCAGCATGGGTGCCAACGAGCTTATTAAACAAGGAGCTCATTTGGTTAGCAACATCGACGATATCGTTTTTTGACGAGTGTGGTATTCTTTAACATATGAATTTAGTAATTGTGGAGTCGCCCACCAAAGCAAAGACCCTGTCGACCATATTGGGAAAGGATTTTGTGGTCAAAGCGTCTATGGGACATATTTGCGATCTGCCAAAAAGCGGGTTGGGTGTGGATGTTGAACACAACTTTGAACCGGAATATGTGGTGCCGGACAAAGCCAAGAAAACTTTAACCGAATTAAAGAAGTATTCTAAAGATGCAGAAAAGGTTGTTTTGGCAACAGACCCCGATAGGGAAGGGGAGGCCATAGCGTGGCATCTAAAAGAGCTTTTAAAGCTTAAAGAAAAGGACTACGGTCGCGCGGTTTTTCATGAGATTACCAAAAGCGCGGTGCAGGAGTCTTTTAAGAATCAAGGTAAGATTGACGTTAATTTGGTGGACGCGCAACAGGCGCGCAGGGTATTAGATCGTCTAGTAGGTTACAAACTGTCGCCACTCCTTTGGAAAAAAGTACGGTTTGGGCTTTCTGCCGGAAGAGTACAAAGTGTAGCGGTAAAAATTGTAGTTGAGCGCGAGCGGGAGAGGCTAGCCTTTAAGCCCGTGGAATACTGGTCTATTGAGGGCTTGTTTGACCATGAGAATGGAAAATTCAAGGCCAACTTAATAGAAAAAGATGGCAAGAAGTTGGAGATGGGGAGTCAGAAAGTTGTAGATAACATAGTCGACGCATTAAAAGCTGGAAGTTTTAAAGTCGCCAAAATTACCAAAACCCAGAAGCAAAAACGCCCGTATCCTCCACTCAAAACTTCCACCTTACAGCAAAGCGCGTCTAACGTTTTTGGCTTTCCTGCTTACAAAACTATGAAAGCCGCCCAAAGTCTTTTTGAAAAGGGTCTTATCACTTATCACAGAACCGATTCGTTGAATCTTTCCGCCCAGTTTATTGACGTAGTTAGGCAGTTTGTGGAGAAAAAGTATTCAAAAGCCCATTTACCGGAGTCGCCCAATTATTACAAAAACAACTCCAAAAATGCGCAGGAAGCCCACGAGGCCATAAGAATTACCAATATAGGTTCGACTCCTAGAGACGCGGATGTCGCAAAATTAAGTGCGGAGGAACAAAAAGTATATTCGTTGATATGGCATCGTTCTATTGAATGCCAGATGGCGCCGGCAATTTACGATGCTACCAGCGTGGACATCCTAAGTGATAGTGGCCACGGGTTTAGAGCAAACGGATCCGTGATTAAATTTGCGGGATGGCTGGAGTTATCTAGCATTGCCGTAGTTAAACAACCCGAAGACGAGGGTGTGGGTAATGGGGACAACGAGGATGAAACGCAAAACCAGCTTCCCGAAATGTCAGAAGGGGATAACGTAGAACTTAATAAATTAAATCCGGCACAACATTTTACCCAACCGCCGGCCCGTTTTACAGATGCAAGCTTAATCAAGGCCCTAGAAGAGATAGGAGTCGGCAGGCCCTCCACTTATGCTCCAACTATCCAAACAATCCAGCAGCGCGGTTATGTAGAAAAGGAATCACGATATTTTAAACCCTTGGATGTTGCGTATGTTGTCATAGATTTACTTAATAAACACTTTAGTAACATAGTAGACTACGATTTTACCGCGCGGATGGAGGAACAACTGGACGAAGTAGCAGTTGGCAAGCTCAAGTGGCAGCCCGTTATTAAGGAGTTTTACCAGCCCTTTGAGAAAGTGGTTGAGCAAAAAGATAAAGAATTAAAAAAGCAAGATATTACATTTTTAGGCAACTCTGAGGAGCTGTGTCCAAAATGCAGCAAAAAGTTAATGTTTAAACTTGGAAAGTACGGTAAATTTTTAAGTTGTTCTGACTACCCTAAATGTGACTTTGCCAAACCAATAGAGGAGAAAATTACTTCTTTGGTAGATGAAAATGGTAATACTGTAGAAAGTACCCCAGAGGTAAAGGATTACGGCAAATGTGAGGTGTGTAAAGAAGGCGACTATATTTTAAAAGTGGGGAGATTTGGCAAATTTTTAGCCTGCTCTCGCTATCCGGATTGCAAATCTACTAAACCGTTTCTGGTGAAAATAGGAGTAAAATGTCCGGAATGCAAAGAAGGCGACTTGGTAGTTAAAAAGGGTAAAGGCCGCACATTTTACGGTTGTTCCCGTTATCCGGATTGCAAGTATTCTACTTGGAAGAAACCTGCCATTGCAACGTCAAGCGACATGGGGGTTTGAATATGCTAAAGCTAAAAAGAGCAAAAGATAGGCACAAAAAGATAGTTGAGTTTAAAAATCTAGTTAAACTCAGTCAAAAAATTCACAAAAAAGGCCAAAAGGTTGTTTTTGTTGCGGGGTCCTTTGAGCTTATTACTCCGGGGCACTGCAGATTCTTAGCTGAAGCTAAGGCCTTGGGAGATATTTTAGTAGTGGGTTTATGCTCGGACCGTTCCATAACAAAAATCAAAGGATCTGATTTTCCCTTGCTAAACCAATCGGCGCGAGTTGAGATGCTAAGCTATTTAAGATCGGTTGACTACACAACAATTATTGACGAAGGCGAGCCCCACACTTCAATAGTTTTACTCGAGCCGGATATTTTTTACACCAACCAAAAAGAATTGGAAAACGGAAATTTTGACGATCAGGCCAAATATTTATTAAAAAAGCATAAAGGAAAGTTAATAGTTAGGGAGGATGCTAACCCATATAAAAGCGCACGGGATTTGATAGAGCATATTGCCAACATTAGATTCATGGAAATCGTGGCTTCTTATCTATGGTCAAAAAACATCAATTTTGGACTTAATACTATCTCTGACTTTAAGCCCGCGGATTATGGCGATCAAACGCCAAACAATTCCAGGGCATTTAATCCGTCAAGAAAGATTTACAAAAATCCTCTTGAACTTTTGGAGTTAGCAGGCAAAAAAAATACGGTATTTGTTTCCGGCTCCTACGACCTTTTACACGTAGGACACACTCGCTTTATTCAAAAAGCCTCGTTGTTGGGCGACACTTTAGTAGTGGGAATTCCGTCCGACGCAAAAATCAGTGCCAAAAAGGGTTACGGTCGGCCAATTATTAACGAGTTTTCCCGTGCATATGTTTTGGCCAGCCTTGATTTTGTTGACTATGTTTATATTTTTGACGATGAAACAGTGGCTCCAACATTGGAAGTGTTAAAACCCCATGTGTTTTTTACTGTGGATGAGGACTGGAATAACGGTATTAAACAGAGTGCGGAGTATAAAATTGTAAAAAGTTACGGTGGGAAAGTGGTTTTAGAACCCCGCCAGTCGCCTTTTTTATCGTCATCTACAATAATTAACAAAATGGCCTACAAAAAAGTAAAGGAGATTTTTGGAGAGTGTATGCAGGACGACAAATTTAAGGCGATGCTGTTGGAAAATGGGCAATTAAAGGAGAAAGATAGCAAAAGTGACAAAAGCGGCAAAGGTTGCAAATCCACGAATTAGCGACTGGTATGATAGGGTTGTAAGCTCGCTGGATAAATGTGTTTTTTGCGACTTAAAGGACAAGTATATTATTGTGGAGGAAAAAGGAATAGTTTTGTCTGTGAACCTTTTTCCTTATTTAGACGGGCACTTGCTGATTATCCCAAGACGACATATTGAGCGCTTTCGCGAAATAACCCCAGATGAGTGGGTCACAGTAGGTAAACTTACTTCTTTAGGTATCGACTTGCTAAAAAAGGGTTTTGGTGTGGAAGATTCTAATATTTTGTATCGGGAAGGCGGAATAGGAAGTGGAAAAAGCTTGGGGCATCTGCACTTTCATATAATGCCCTGTATTCCGGGTTTTTTAGATCGCAACGAGAAGGGGATATTTTATACCTACCAAGAGTTAAAGCTGTCACCACTTGATATTGCGGACAAACTCCGTGCGTTTCGTCATTCCGATGTAGAGCATCATACCACCACGACGAATAACAATATCGACTTCATGAAACAGGCTTGTTTGTTGTGCGACAAGTCTACATGTGGGTACAAAACGGGGTGTGTGATTGTTAAAGGCGGGGTTACAGTTGTGGAAGGTTGGAATGCCACATTACCTGGCGAGATATATTGTCAAAACGGTGAGTGTGTGAGAGAAAGAGAGAAGCTGCACGGTGGTAAAGAGATCGATAAAGTCTGCTCCATCCACGCGGAAGCGTATGCGGTGGGAGAATGTGCTAATAAAGGTATTTCGATTGCCGGTGCCGATATATACATTACAACCTTTCCTTGTGTGATATGTGCACGACTTTTAGCCAAATCAGGAATCGGTCGACTCTTTTATATGTCGGACTACATGGGTGGGAAAGCAGGGGAGTCACTTTTGATTAATAATGGCGTTAAAATATGTCAGATTAAAAAGGAGAAGGTATGGAAGTAGCGTGGCCGATTTATTTTAAAGACCGACTTTTGGTGGGGGACTTTGATTCTAGTGTAGGTGTGGCTACTTTATGGATGCCTAAGGAAAGTGTGGCAGAAGTTTTGGATGGTGGTAGTTCAAAAGAGTTAGGTAGATTATATAGTGTTTGCGGACAACTTTACACTAAAAGAGGTATTAATCCGTTATTAAGAAATATCTTGGCCAACCCAAAAATTAGACATCTGGTAATTTGTGGACCTGATCGGCAGGGGAGCGGGGAGGCGTTACTGAAGTTTTTTAAAAGTGGGATTGATCTGAAAACCCGCAAAGTTGTGGGGGATGACGAAGCAATAATTGACAAAGAAATTCCCATAAAAGCCTTGGAGTTATTAAGAAGAAGTGTTTTTGTACACAATATGATTATGCGTCCTTTAGAGGAGGTTAGGGATTTTGTACAAAAACTTCCATCGGAGAAGCCCTTTGGTAAGCCACAAGTATTTTCGGAAGAAAAAGTGGCGTTAAAGACCGGTTTTCCCAGCGACCTTTCCGTTTTTAAGATTCGCAGAGATTACATTGGTGATGCTTGGTTGGATGTCTTAAAAACTATTGTGAGGTTTGGTGTGGATACGCCGGGTATGTATGGGAAAGTCAAGCAAGTTCAAAATCTTTCTGTTGTGATAGAAAAAGAGTCCACAAAGTCCCCCAAAATAGAGTTATACCTTAATTTTAATAGCAAGTCCCTGAACAAATATTATAAAGGGTTTTTTAGTAATAACGGGGATGGTAGTGAGTCCTACACTTACGGTGAGCGTATTTTTAACTGGGGTGATGGTGTAGATCAGCAAAAAATTATGGCGGAAAAGTTGAAGCGATTTCCTTACGACAGAGGAGCGGTGGCAGTACTTTGGGAAACTCAGAACGACAATTTTCCTCCAAAAGGTCAAAACCAAAAAGAAGGTGGCCAGACCAAAGGATGGAAAGTACCGTGTTTAGTGATGCTTTTGGCGCAATGTATGGGAGAGGAGCTTTATATGACGGCAATTTTTAGAAATAACGATATGTACGGAGCGTGGCCGTTAAACGCTTTTGCTTTACGCAAGTTTCAGGAGGAACTGGCGCAACAAGTTGGCAAGAATGTTGGCAGTTTAACCACAATTTCTCATATTGCGGAGATTTACGAGGCGGATTGGGTTCCAGCCTCTCTAGTGATAGAAAAAAATGATTCCCTATCCCGCACCTGCATTTACGATCCGCGGAGCTACTACACAATAAAAGTTGTCGGTAAGGAAATTATTGCGGAGTTTCTCTCTCCCAACGGGGCAACACCATTGACAACCCTAAAAATTGACGGAAAAAAGCCTAAAGCAGCTAGAGGTTTGTGTGCTACGGCAATAAAAGAGATGTTGATTTCCGATTTGGGTGCGGCTTGTGATTTTGGCCGACAACTAGCAAAAGCGGAAGCCGCAGTTAAACTAAGATTGCATTTTGAACAAGATCGACCTTTGAAGTCTATTTGATTAAGTACCTCCTCCCGCCCCGCCTGTAATGCCACCTGACATTAAACTCACCTCCTTTTGTAAAAATAATTTTCAATTGGATTATATTCTTTTCAGCTGACTTTTTGCAAACAAATAATCCCGCTCCCAGTCCGTCTGTCGCTCATAATTATTCTGATGTTTCTCTATCGATTCTAGATGTTTTTGAGCATTTTTCACAGTATATTTATAAATTAAGTCCGCATCTATAGAACCGTCTTCATATTTTTTCAGTATAAACTGAGCGACTCTTTCGAACGACGTGTCTTTCATGTAATTCCAACTAAAAAACGCTGTTCTTGCAATGTCCCACTCCCGTGGTCCAATGAACGACATTTCAAAATCCATTACTGCCACAATTTTCCCAAATGACACTAAGATATTGTGCGGGGTAAGGTCTCCGTGAAGTAGAACATTTCCCGGCATCGCCGGAAAAGAATGTATCTTCTTTAGCACAGCGACCATCTGTCCCAAAATGTCAAAATTCATATCCAGCGGAGCAAGCCCGGAAATATAATGTGAAAGTCGCACTATTTTATCCTCAAATCGACAGATATAATTATCGCTGAGTGTTTTAATGTAAATGGGGGTAGGTATGGTATCGCGAAGCCTATTTGACAGGTCAACATCTTTTAAAATGGCTTTTTCTTTTTTCTTACTCCAATCGGCAAGCTTCAAAAGGTATTCCTTAGCCTTGTTTGATTTAATATAAATGGCGGTGGTGTGATATCCCCAAGAGAGAACTTCTAGATATTCTGTGTCGACGTTGTAACTCTGTTGTATGAGTGATTCGAGTTTCTTGTGATAAACTTTTAAGCCGTCTATATATTTTTGTTTGGATTCATTATTCATGGCTAAAAGGCTTGATTACCCAACAATTTATGGTATCATGCCATAGCAATGAAAGACTACAAATTTCCAACAGTTGAAGAGCTTTTAGACGCGGGTGCGCATTTTGGTCACTCTACAAATAAGTGGAATCCCAAAATGGAGCCTTATATCTACGCAGCTAAAAACGGCGTTCATATTTTAGATCTTGACCAAACCCATAAACTTCTAAAGGAAGCGGGGGAGTATTTGTTTGATGTGGCGTCAAAAGGTGGGCAAATTATTTTTGTCTGTACCAAAAAACAAGTCGCTCAGATTGCTAAAGATGAGGCTATCAGGTGTGGGGCTTTTTATATGAACGAAAGATGGATGGGTGGCACCATAACCAATTACAAAATCATTAAGAAAAGCATAGAGAAGCTAACCGGTTTTAAAAAGAAGCGCGACGCAGGGGATCTTGCCATGTTCACCAAAAAAGAGCGACTTTTGATTGATAGGGAGATTACACGGCTTGAGAAGTTTTTTGGCGGGGTGGTGGGACTTAAGGGTGAGCCTCAAGCAGTAGTGGTGGTTGACGCTAAGCGCGAGCGTACAGCAATAAATGAATGCAGAATTTTTAATGTGCCGGTAGTTGCTTTAATTGACACAAATTCCGATCCTACAGGTATTTTAAAGATTATTCCTGGTAACGATGATGCGGCAAAGTCAGTGGGTAAAATTCTTAAAGTTTTAGCTGACTGTGTGGAGGAGGGGTATAAGGAGTACGAGAAGCTCAAATCCATGGATAACGCTAAAAAGGGTGAAGGTGACAAAGCTACTCAGGAAACAGCATCAGAAGCTCCTAGAGCAGCAGAAAAATCTACGGCGGAGGATACACTGTTATGGTGGAAAAGGCATCTGAAGTAGCCCCCGCAACTAGTGGTAATGAGAAGACTCTAGCCGTTAAAGTTAAAAGCAAAGTGGTCAAGAAAGTTACTCAAGTTAAAAAACCGGTAAAAAAGGAAAAAGAGGCAAAATGAGTATAAATATTGAGCAAATCAAGAAATTAAGAGAACAAACTGGTGCAGGTGTAATGGATACTAAGAAGGTTTTGGAAGAAACAGACGGAAACTTTGAAAAAGCAGTCAAAATTTTAATGGAAAGGGGTTTGGCTAAGCTGGAGAAACGGGCCGACAAGACCGCAGGGGAGGGATTGGTCTTCTCTTATATCCATGCTGGCGCTAAGGTTGGTAGTTTGCTAATGTTGGGGTGTGAAACTGACTTTGTAGCAAAAACGGAGGAGTTTCAGAAACTAGGCAAAGAGATTGTTATGCAGGTAGCTACGGAAGAGTTTGCGGATGTTGCGGCTTTAACGGATGCAGAGTATGTGCGTGATTCCAGTAAGAAAATTGGCGATTTAATAAAAGAAACCGTGGCAAAATTGGGCGAAAAGGTAGAAATTAGAGCCTTTACTCGCTATTCGGTAAAGTAATCATCAGAAAAATTCACTGATCAGGGCAATAGTGTAAAATATATCTATGCCCAAAGCTGTCGCAGTTGGTGAAGTTGCAACCCTTGGCGGACTTGGAATGACGACGAGCCTTATAAATTCTTACGAATATACAAGGTACACCTTGTATATATTGACAAATATATAAGGTTGGTGGTACAATTCTTGGCATGGAGGACATCAACAGAGTCGTATTAGACAAGCTCTATAGGTCGCTCTTAGAAGAAGATTACATAGAGGTTATTTATGGACCACGCCAGTCGGGTAAGACTACCCTACTAAATTTGTTAAAAGACAAGTTAAAGTCGTCGGTTCTTATGCTGAACGGCGACAATGCTATTGCGCAAAGAACTTTAAGTAGCAGAGATCCGGTGGCTATAAGAAATTATTTGGGGGAAAACAAGTACGTTTTTATTGATGAGGCACAAAGAGTGGAGGATATTGGAATAAATCTTAAAATCATTAAGGATCAGATGCCGGATTTAAAAATTGTGACTACGGGATCTTCGTCCTTTGAACTGGCGGAAAAAATAAACGAGCCCTTAACCGGAAGAAAAAGGGTCTTTATGCTTTATCCTTTGTGGGTTTCAGAAATCGTTGCTTGGCAGGATAACGCATTTTTGGAGGACAATTTGGAGAACTTGTTAAGGTTTGGTAGTTATCCAAAAGTTGTAAATTTAAAGTCGGAAAATGAAAAAGTAAGATATCTGCAGGAGGTTGTAGAGGCTAGTTTGTATAAGGATATTTTGGAGCTGGCGGACGTTAAAAATCCCAGAATTCTTAAAGAGGTGCTTGCGTTGCTGGCTTTTCAAATAGGTAACGAGGTGTCGTACAACGAGCTTGCCAATGCTTTAGGTGTTTCTATCGAAATGGTTAAACGCTATCTTGATTTGCTGGAAAAGGCTTTTATTATAGTTAGAATAGGCGGTTTTAGCAGAAACTTAAGAAAAGAGATAACAGCGAATTCCAGGTATTATTTTGTTGACTTGGGGGTGCGGAATACGCTTATTAGAAATTATAACGGGCTTTCTTTAAGGAACGATGTTGAGATGTTGTGGGAAAACTTTTTGGTTATGGAGAGGCTAAAAAAGCAATTGTATACTGACATTTATGCAAACAATTACTTTTGGCGGACTCACGATAAAAAGGAAGTTGATTGGGTGGAGGAGCGGGAAGGTAAACTTTTTGGCTTTGAGTTTAAATGGAGCGTTGGCAAAGCCAAGAAGGCTAAAGCGCCTAAAGAATTTGTTGAGACCTACAAAGGTGTCTCTTTTGAGGGTATTTCCCAACACAATTATTTAGGTTTTGTTATATAATCGTCACACAATGCTTTTTAAGGAATTAAACCAAAAACTTATTTTATCGCTGGAATTTTTTGTGGCGGAACTTACCAAAATTCGTACTGGTCGGGCATCAGCAGCTTTGGTGGAAAATATTGAGCTGGATGCGTACGGAAGTCGAATGAGAATAAAAGAAGTGGGTTCAATTTCTGTACCGGAGGCTCAAACCATTGTAATTGCTCCGTGGGATAAGTCGCTTTTAAAAGAGGTGGAAAAAGCCTTAAGGGAAAGCTCTTTAGGCGTTAACCCTGTTACAGGAGGGGACAGTGTAAAAGTGCCGATTCCCGCGTTAACTGAGGAGCGGCGCAAAGAAATGGTTAAAATGGTGGGGGCAAAGCTGGAGGAGTGCAAAAATTCCATGAGAAATCTTAGGCAAGACGCTATGAAGCAGGTTGACAAAGCTTTTGCCGACAAAGAAATTGGTGAAGACGACAAATTTAACCAAAAAGAAGAGGTGGAGGATATTGTTAAAGAATATGTAAAGCGGGCGGAAGAGGCCAGCGACACTAAGAAAGAGGAAATTTTAAAGATTTAAAGCTGTTGTGTCATGATCACGCTTATTGTTTTCATCCTAATCTTATCTCTATTGGTTTTAATTCATGAACTAGGTCATTTTTTTGTGGCCCGTAAAATGGGTGTGCGTGTGGAGGAGTTTGGTTTTGGTATTCCACCGCGTGTTTGGGGTAAAAAAATTGGCGACACGGTTTACTCTATAAACGCTTTACCCTTTGGCGGGTTTGTTAAGGTGGCTGGGGAGGACGAGAACGGGGTTTTTGATAAGAACGACATGGGAAACTTTGCCAACATCAACCCGTGGAAGCGGATCTTAATTTTGGTGGCTGGTGTTACCATGAATTTAGTTTTGGCTGTGTCAGTGTTTTACATATTTTTTGGGATAAATAATTTTAAAACTTCTAGCCTGCCTCTACTATATGACTACGATTTTAAATACGGTCGTGTTATAAAAAACAGCACTGTGGTTTTTGGCTTTGAGGACGGCTCAGCTGCTAAGACTGCCGGTGTAGGTTTGGGGGAATCAATTACGGAAATTAACGGAAAACGCGTTTTTAATGTATTTGATGTTAGATACCAGGTAAAAGATAAAGCCGGTAAAGAAATTTGGGTAAAACTTTTGGACACTAAGAAGATAAAGCCCGCCATCAGAGAGGTTAAGATTGTACCAACTGTTGACTCAAATGGTAATGGTTTTTTAGGTGTAGCTTTGGCAACATCTGTCAGTATTGACTACGGGAGTAGTTTAGTCAGCAAAATTACCTCCGGTTTTCAGCATTCGCTTAATATTCTAGGTTACTCATTGTCAACATTCTCCCAGTTAGTAAGCTCTTCCATTGCACAAAAAAGTGTGGAGCCCGTTTCTGCCGGGGTTTCAGGTCCGGTAGGGATTTTTGCGGTGGTGGGGATAATTTTAAATTACAAAGGGCTTGACGCTGTTTTAGGTCTTTTAGATTTCATAGCCATTCTCTCTTTATCCCTCGCGTTTATAAACATTTTACCTATTCCAGCCTTGGATGGCGGAAGGGCGGTTTTTGTATTGTTTGAGGCATTAACAAGAAAAAAAGTAAGTCCCAAATTTGAAGCTGGTTTGCATAAATGGGGCATGGTTGGACTGTTAGCTCTAACCGTTGTTGTAACCGCCAAGGATGTAGTGAATTTGTTTTAACAAATTCCAACAAAAATGTTGTAAACTTACTTTAAATGTTTAAACAAACCCTTGCAAAATGTTTAAAGAAGTGATATATAATTCTCATGCTACAAAAAGTTTTTGCCATAGGAAATAGTGTTGCCGTAACCATACCAAGGAGATTTGGAATACTTCCCGGAACTCGGCTTAGGCATGTATCTACGAGGAAAAACAGAATATCCTACGAAATTATAGAGGAACCAGAGAAAAAGCAAATGTCTGACCACGAGATCGAGGAGTATGTTAGGAGTCATACTGGAAAGATAAAATTAAACGCGTCGACTCAAGAGGTTATGGAGATAATCAAGTATTGTAGAGAAAACCCGTATGAAAAATTTTAGCGATGCAGTTTTCTTGGACAGCAGTTTCCTAATTGCCTATCAAATAAGCGGAGACGACTTTCACACCAAAGCCAAAAATATTCTTACAGATTTATACAAGAAGGGCATTGTTTTGATCCTTAATCCGTTGATAATGGATGAGGTTTGGTATGTTTCAAGGACTTTAACAAGGAAGAAGTTAGCAAAACCCACGGAGAAAAATATTCAGGAGGCTCTAAGAATTATCACAGAGGATACTTTAGCTATAAGGAAGCTAAAAATTGTTAATCCTGTTTTTAAGCATCAAGATATTAGAGAAGTTCTGTCGATTATGTCAAAGTACGACTTACGGCCCCGTGACGCTTTGATTGTAAAAAGTATGCAAATTTTAGGCGTAAACAAAATTGCCACCTTCGACACCGATTTTGATAGGGTCAAAGGGATAAATGTGATAAAGTAAGCTTAATAAATTAAGTAATAACGCAGTAATATGTCGTACCAAAAAAAATTCATCCCAAAAAAGTCGCAAAACATTTCCGAGTGGTATAACTCTGTAGTTTTGCAGGCGGAACTTGCAGATTACGGTCCAGCAAAAGGTACCATGATAATAAGGCCCTATGGTTACGCCATCTGGGAGTTGATCCAAAAAGCGCTGGATGAGAAAATTAAGGCTAGAGGAGTAGAGAATGCTTACTTCCCCCTCTTTATCCCCGAATCATTTCTTAAGAGGGAGAAGGAGCATGTAGAAGGCTTTGCTCCGGAACTTGCCGTGGTTACTATCGGCGGCGGCAAAGAGCTTGAGGAGAAGTTAATCATTAGACCAACAAGTGAAACTATTATGTACGACGCGTATTCGCGCTGGATTTCATCTTGGCGTGACCTTCCTATGCTAATCAATCAATGGAACAATGTGGTCAGGTGGGAAAAGCGAACTTACATGTTTTTGCGCACCACAGAGTTTTTGTGGCAGGAGGGTCACACTGCTCACGCTACTCACGAGGATGCTTGGGAAATGGTTTTGTGGGCAATTAATGCGTACGAAGATTTATACCGCGACTACTTTGCTATGTCGGGATATAAGGGTTTAAAGTCCAGCGCGGAGAAGTTTGCCGGGGCAGGGGATACTATTTCTTTTGAATCGTTAATGCCTGATGGTAAAGCCCTGCAAAGCTGTACGTCGCACGATCTTGGTCAAAATTTTGCTAAAGTTTTTAACATCCAGTTTCAGGATAAGGACGAGCAGTTAAAATATGTTTGGCAGACCAGCTGGGGGCTTTCTACCCGCTCTATTGGCGGACTTATTTTAGCTCACGGTGATGATAACGGGCTAAGACTGCCTCCAAATCTTGCGCCGTATCAAGTGGTCATTATTCCGGTAGGGCAAAAGTCGGAGGTTTTTGAAAAATGTCGGTCTGTAATGGGTCGATTAAAGGAATCGGGTGTTAGGGTGGTTTTAGACGATAGGGAAGATGAAACGATGGGTTTTAAAATAAATAAGTGGGAGCTTAAAGGCGTTCCGGTGCGTTTGGAGTTGGGCGACAAAGAGGTAGCAGAAAACACCGTGACACTGGTTAGACGGGATAATGGCAATAAAATAAAAATATCGGCCGGCAGTATCGTTGATGTTATTAAAACGACTTTGGAAAACATTCAGCAGGGGATGTTGGCCGAATCGCAAAAGTTTTTGGAGAATCATACATCCGTGATTGACACTTACGATGAATTTAAAGCAACAATGTTGGGTTCCAAAGGTTTTATAAAATCTCATTGGTGTGAGAGTGCAGATTGCGAAGCTAAGGTTAAAGAGGAGACCAAGGCAACTACTAGGTGTAAGTTGCTGGACGAAAAAGAAGAGCTGGGAAAGTGTATATACTGCGGTTCCCCTTCTAAACACCGCTGGGTTTTTGGGCAATCCTACTGATTTACCGTTATTGCGGGATAAAAAGCCTCGATAGTTTTACCTCGTTGCGTAACTGCGCTCTCTGTATTCGCAAATCCTTTTGAAATATTTTCCGCGTAGGGTTAAGATAGGTCTATGTTGGGTAAAAAATGTCTGTTTTGCAAAATTGTCTCGGGAGAGGAGCCCTCTCAAATAATACTTGAAACGGATGAGTTTATAGTCATAAAAAACAAGTATCCAAAGGCGCCAACGCATGTTTTGGTGATAGACAAAAAGCATAGAGAAAAAAAGGATACAATCTCAGGTGTTTTCTCTAAATCGCCAAATAATTACTGGGACAAGATGTTTGAAACAATTTTTGGTACAATAACAAAACTTGGGCTGGATAAAACCGGTTACAAGTTGGTTAATAATGGGGCAGGGTACAATCACTTTGAACACGAGCATCTTCATATTTTGGGAGGCTCTAAAGAAGAACCGGGTGGAAGTACTTAAAAAGTTACTGATTTAACGACAGGGGCACAGGTGCCCCTTACGAAACGGAGGTGTTTTTAGGTTGGTCAGAATTAAAGTAAGAAACAACGAGTCGTTGGAGCAAGCTTTAAGGCGGTTTAACAGAGATGTTCTGCGCGACGGTATTTTAAAGGAATTAAAAGAACGCGAGCATTTTACCAAGCCTAGTGAGTGTAAGCGACTCAAAAATAAAGAAAAGGCAAGAAAAATTTATTATGACAGGTTGAGGGGCTAATGCACATTGGTGTCTCTCTTGTTGGGAATAAAGAAATTCGGGCTTTGAATAAAAAGTATCTGGGGCATGATTGTGCTACGGATGTGTTGTCTTTTAACTACTCTCCCTCACGAGACAACGATTTTTTGGGTGACATTGTAGTTTCTACAGAAAAGGCTAGGGAGCAGGCATCAAGCTACGAAAATACCTATGAGCAGGAAGTTGCCGATTTGGTTGCCCACGGCGTTTTACACTTATTGGGAGTTCATCACGAAGATGACGATAGTAAAGGTATTAAAGGATGATGCTTGTAGTAGGACTGGGAAATCCTGGAGAAAAGTACCAAAATAATCGCCACAACGCCGGATTTATACTCATTAACGAATTTGCAAAGAAGTGGGAGCTGACTTGGCAATATAACAAAAAGTTTAACGCAGAAATTGTCCAGTACAAAGGTAAAAGTAGATCAAAGGATTCCGATATAATTTTACTTAAACCGCAAACCTTCATGAACGACTCAGGAGCGTCTGTTTCTAAGGCGTTGAGTTACTTTAATATTGAGCCTGCTAACCTGTTAGTGATTCACGATGATGTTGATCTGGAGGTACTGCAGTTTAAAGTGTCACGCAACTCTTCTTCTGCAGGACATCATGGGGTGCAAAATATTATTGACAAAATTGGAACCCAGGATTTTTTAAGGTTTAGAGTCGGAATAGGTCGGCCAGTGATCGAGATCGATGTAGAAAAATATGTTCTGCAGGATTTTCCAAGCGATCAGCTTGAGGTCGTTAAAAAACAGGGAATTGAGCACCTTTTATCCTCACTTAATCTTTAGTGGATTTTTATGTCTGTCGTCGTATTCTAAATGGACATGTATTACACAAAATATCGTCCGCAAACATTTAAAGAAATACAGCGTCCTAATGACATTGCTGACGCTTTAATGCAGCAAATAAAAACGGGTAAAACGGTTCACGCCTATCTTTTTACGGGACCTAGAGGGATTGGTAAAACCACTATGGCACGGCTCCTTGCCAAGGGATTAACCTGTACCGACCTGTCTAAGGATGGTGATGTGTGCGGAAAATGCGAGTATTGTTTGGCAGTCCAAAATGGAAGTCTGATGGATCTTATAGAAATTGATGCCGCGTCGAACCGAGGGATCGATGATATTAGAGATCTTAAAGAAAAAGTTAGACTTCTACCTGTGGAAGGCAAAAAAAAGATTTACATTATTGACGAGGTTCACATGCTCACCAACGAGGCCTTTAACGCGCTTCTAAAGACTTTGGAAGAGCCCCCCAAGCATACCGTTTTTATTTTATGTACCACGGAGTTTCACAAAGTACCGGAAACCATTAAGTCGCGCTGTCAGGTTTTTAAGTTTAAACGACCAACGCGTCCCCAAATTGTGGAAAAGCTTAAAAGAATTGTCGATATTGAAATGGGCACGGAAAAGTTGGCTCTCGCGGAGTTGGAAAGGGTGGCAGTTATGGCGGGCGGGGCTTTTAGAGACGCGGAAAATATTTTGCAGCAAATAATTGAGGCGGGGATAGGTGGTTCTAGGTTACACGCGTCGGACAGCATTTCTCACTTTATTAAAAACTTGTCGTGTGGAGACGCTGTAAGTGCCTTGCAGATAGTCAATAATAATTTTGACGACGGGCTTGATTCTGCGGTGTGGACGGACGGGCTTATTAAGTATTTGCGCGATCTTTTGTACATAAAAATGGGTTTTTCAGACGATTATTTTTCTTTGGATACAGATTCTTTGGTTGACAGAAAGACTATGGCTATGGGTTTAACTAGGGATTGGTTGGTAAAGGCGGTTGAGATCTTTAATCAAGCCTTAAACGACCTTAAAAATTACTCCATACCGCAACTTGCTTTGGAGATAGCAGTAGTTAAGTTGGTTAACAAGAGCGATAACGCGACAACGGGGTGTAAAGAAATTGACAACAAAGACCCTGGTGGAGATTATCTTCATAAACCGCCAGAAAAATTCGCAAAATCCAAAGAGGCCGATATTGCACTCGCGTCGACAGAGAACCCAAAAGCTTTTTCTATTGATATCGTAGTGAAAAGGTGGCGGGAGGCTATATCTCTGGTGTCAAAGATAAACAGTTCCGTGGGTGCGCTTATCAAGTCAGCTAAACCGGTCAGTGTGGAGGGCAGTGCTATTTTGCTAGAAGTGTCGTACAAATTTCACAAAGAGCGACTTGAAAGTTCAGCTAATTTGAAAATTGTGGAGAAAGTGTTAAAAGAGGTTTTTGGTTATCGTAGCACTATAAAATGTGTAGTTTGTCAAAAAGAATCATCCAAAAAGGAAGGGGAGACAGGTGACCTTACAGATTTGAATATCCGAATTCCTCAAAACATTATTATTGACGGCAAAACTAGCGTTGTGGAGGTTTTTGACGGCGGGTTACCCTTATGATTCCAAGACCTATTCAAAGGCTTATTGACGATTTTCAAAAGCTTCCAGGCATTGGACCAAAAAGCGCTCAAAGGTTAGCTTTTTACACCTTGCGAATGCCGGCTACGGAAGTGGAAAAATTTGCTCAAAATCTTATCAAAGCTAAAAGTGATGTAACAATGTGTTCAATTTGTAAGAATATAGACGAGAGTAATCCATGCAGTTTGTGTACGAATAGTACTCGACAGGAAAACATTATTGCCGTAGTCTCTACTCCGCTGGATTTAGTGTCCATGGAGCGAGCAGGTTTTAAAGGAAAATATCATGTTTTGCATGGAATAATTGATCCGCTTAACGGAATTGGCCCTGAGGAATTGTATATCGACGATTTAGTGACAAGATTTACTAGTTTAACAAAATCGTCCGATGTGATACCTGAGCTCATTTTAGCCTTATCGACTAGCCTAGAAGGGGAATCCACTGCGCTTTATATTTCACGCTTAGTTAGGGCTAAGCTTCCCGCCGATAAAGTTAAAATGACCCGTTTAGCACGCGGTTTACCCGTTGGCGGTGATGTAGAATACGCTGATGAGGTTACCTTATCTAAGGCTTTAGAGGGTCGGGTGTCAATGTAAGAAAAATCGTTAGTCAGCTTTACAAAGTGGTTAATTTGGATAACAATATACCTCATCATGTCGTTTCAACTTTATAACTCGCTGTCAAAACAAGTTCAAGAATTTAATTCGATTGACCCCCAAGTTGTGAAGATGTACACCTGCGGACCTACCGTTTATTCTTTTGCCCATATCGGCAACTTTAGGACGTTTGCCTTGTCCGACTTTCTAGTCCGCGCGTTGAAATTCAATGGTTATAACATTAAGTTTATTATGAACATTACCGACGTTGGTCATTTAACAGGTGATAACGAGGGTGATGCGGATACAGGCGACGATCGTCTTGAAATGTCGGCCGCACAGGAAGGTAAGAGCGTAAAAGACATTGTAAGCTTTTATACTAACCAATTTATGGTCGACTACGACAAGCTTTGCTTGACCAAACCAGAAGAATTTGCTCAAGCTACCCAATACATAAAGGAACAGGTTGACCTGATAAGAAGACTTAAGGAGAAGGGTTTTACTTACCAAATAGATGATGGAGTTTATTTTGATACCTCCAGATTTAAAGATTACGGCCATCTTTCCGGACTTACTGAAGAAGGTGTTAAGGAAGGTGCACGGATCGAGCCGAATCCGCAAAAGAAGCATCCCCTGGATTTTGCTTTATGGAAGTTATCACCGCCTTATTCCACACGGTGGCAGGAATGGGATTCCCCTTGGGGAAAAGGTTTCCCCGGGTGGCATGTAGAGTGTTCTGCTATGATTTTTAAAGAGCTTGGTGAGCAGATTGATATTCATGTTGGCGGAGAGGACCATAAAGCGATTCATCATCAAAACGAGATTGCCCAAAGCGAGGGCGCATCCGGTAAAAAGTTTTCGCAGTTTTGGGTTCATGCCACCTTTCTGCAGGTAGACGGTGGGAAAATGGGAAAGAGTTTAGGTAACGCTTATACGCTGGCAGATTTAGAGTCAAAAAGGTTTCTACCTGCGTCGCTAAGGTACTTTTACATGACAGCTCATTACAGAAAACCACTTAATTTTACCTGGGAGTCCCTTACCAGCGCGCAAAACTCCCTTAAAAAGCTGTATGAAATTGTTGCCGGCTACAATGTATCAAAAGACTCAACCGGGCAGGTTTCCGCGGAATTTTTGCAAAAGTTTGAGCGGGCTATAAATGACGACCTAAATATGCCAAAAGCCCTTTCCGTGGCTTGGGACTTGACTAAAAGCGAGTTGGAGGAGGACATAAAAGTTGCCACGCTCTTAAAGTTTGACGAGGTTTTAGGTTTTGGGTTTGATGCGTTAATCGGCTTTGAAGTGCCAAAAGAGATTGACGATTTAGCCCGCACTCGTTGGGAGTATAAAAAAGCGGGTATTTGGGATAAGGCCGACTTTATCCGGCGACAAATTGATGAGATGGGTTTTACCGTTGACGACTCGGCGGATGGGTATAGGGTTAAAAAGAAGTTTTAGTGTAAAATGAATGCATGAACGATTCCATTATAACAAGTCAACTAAATTTAATTCGTAATGCCTTGGCGCAAAAACCAGAGGTAAATACAGTGTACCTTTATGGCTCTTTTGCCAAAGGTGACGCTATAGAGTCGAGCGACATTGACATTGGCGTGCATTTAGACCCGTCCTTTAAACCGGATCTGCACTATATGGGGGGAATACTTTTGGAAATAGAGGCGTTGGCAAAAGGTCGCAAAGTTGATGCTTTTGTTATAAATAATATGTCGCCACTTTTTAGATTTAATGCTATTTATCCAAACAAGGTTTTGTATTGCAAGGATCAAGAAAAAAGGATCGACTTTGAACTAAAAACCCGTAGAGATTACGAGGATTATTTGCCATTTTTTAACTATCGCATCGAAATGGCGGTAAAAGAGTCCAAAAGGAGGGTAAGTGAACGCACGACTACCGGATAAAGAAAAAATAAAAGCTAAATTGGATGTTATTCAGAGTCAAAGGTGCCTGCTTGAGGATTTTGTGGGGATGCCTTTGGAGGATTTTACTTCAGGCGTTCCAGGATCGGCTCTTAAGTACGACGCGTGTTTACACAGGTTGCAAATAGCTCTACAAGCGGTTTTGGATGTGGCGCAGTATGTTGCATCATGCACTTCTGAAACGGTTTATAGGGAAAATAAGGATGTTTTTGATATTTTGCGTCGGGAAGGGGCGGTATCTAAAGAAACGGCGGAAATGTTTAAAAGCGCCATTGGCGTTAGAAATATTCTCGTGCATCAATACGAACAAGTTGAACCCGAAGTGATTTTTAAGATTATCAAGGAAGATTTGAGCGACTTTGATAAGTTTGTGGCGGAGGTCTCGGATTATTTAGATAAATTGTAAATCGTCTAATTTGCGTCTAATCCTAAAGATTTGTATATAGACTTATTGATTTAATGGCGGTATCATCACCCCATGATTAGAGGAAATGGGGTTACAAAAGCGTTTGCCGATACCGTCCTTTTGGATAAAGTAGACTTTTTAGTAGGCGAGGGTAAAAAAATCGGCTTGGTGGGCAGAAATGGCTGTGGCAAGACCACCTTACTAAAGATGATTGTGGGCGAAGAAGAACTTACCGCCGGCTCTATCGATCGCGAGGGGGACAGAATTGCCTATATTCCCCAAGAGTTTACTTTTCCAGACACGGCAGTTGGCGACTATTTAGAGTCAAAGTTGGTAAATGGTTGGGATTTCTATATTTATAAATATAAAGTCGACCAGTTTGCGGCAAAACTAAATTTTGAGGACTTTGATCCAAAACAGCGCCTGTTAACCTTAAGCGAAGGTCAAAAAATGAAAGTTAAGCTTATTGAAACCCTGCTGGCTGACCCGTCAACCATTCTTATTGATGAACCCACCAACCACCTGGATATTGAGGGGATTATGTGGTTTGAGGACTATGTAAAAAACCTTGCTATTTCTGTTCTTATGATTTCCCACGATCGGTCTTTTTTAAATCACACCGTGGATGAGATTTGGGAAATAGACAAATTACAAATTTTCAAATTCGTCGGAAATTACGACTTTTATAAAGAAGAGAAATTAAAACTAATAAATAAATGGAACCAAGATTTTGTCCTGTTTCTAAAACGGAAAGAAAAACTGGACAATCTGCTTGAATTATCACGAAAAATTGGTAAGGGAGTTGCTGCAGTCCACAAAAGAATTGAACGGGAGGTAGAAAATAATACCAAAGAAAAATACACAAGTAAGAAAATTAAAGAGGTAGATTTTAATACGGATGTAAATTCTGGAAAACTAATGCTTAGATTTTCTGATGTGTCCAAACTGTACAACGAAAAAAAGGTCTTTGACCATCTTAATTTTGAACTTAGAGGTAGAGAAAAAGTTTGGCTGTATGGTCCGAACGGTGCAGGCAAGTCTACTCTAATTAAGATGATTGTAGGTGAGGAAAAGGCGACTTCTGGAGAAATAAAGGTAGGAGATAACATTAAAATTGGTTATTTTTCACAGGTCCAAACCCATCTAAATCTTAAAAAAAGCGTTATGGACGAATATACAGAACAAACAGGCTGTTATTTTGCCCAAGCGTACGCTCATTTGAACAGATTTTTATTCGATAGAGATTCTATAAAAAAACGAGTAGCCCAGTTAAGTCCGGGGGAGCGAGCACGCCTCGCTTTTGCTATTTTTGCGTACAAAGATTACGACATGTTAATTTTGGATGAACCCGATAACCATTTAGATATTGAAACAAAGGTAGTTTTAGAAAAAAGCCTTAGAGATTACAGGGGAACTCTGCTTCTTGTGTCGCATGATAGATACTTTATTGAAAGCATTGGGATAGAGAAAATGTATAATTTGCGAGAGGGGGCAATTTCTTACTTGAGCTTATGAATCTATCTTTAGGAATAATAGGTTTGCCAAATGTGGGAAAATCAACGCTTTTTAACGCGCTTTTAAAAAAGCAGGCCGCTTTAGTTGCCAATTATCCTTTTGCCACTATTGAGCCAAATGTAGGCGTGGTGGAGGTGCCGGATGAGCGGTTGCAAGGGCTGGTGGAAGTGGTTCGTAACGATTATGGTCAAAAAATGGGTGATAGAGAGGTACCGCAAAAAATAATTCCATCCACCGTTAAATTTTACGATATTGCCGGCTTGGTTAAGGGCGCACATAAAGGTGAGGGTTTGGGCAATGAATTTTTAGGACATATCAGAGAAGTTAGTGCGTTGGTGCATGTTATAAGAGATTTTGAAGACGACAATATAATACGATCTGGTGCCGTAAATCCACAGGAGGATGTGTCCACTATAGACACGGAGCTTATACTGGCGGATATTTCTATTCTGGATAGAATATTGCGGGGTGCCAAGGACGATGCCAAATCAAAAGATGTAGAATCACTATTAAAAGTATTGGTGCTTGAAAAAATATCATCGATGCTAAATAATGGAAGGCCTGCTAGGGAATTAGTTTTGGGCGACAAGGAAGAAAAAGTCATTAGAGGTATAAATTTACTCACCCGAAAACCTATTCTGTATGTCTACAACGTGTCGGAAAACAATTTGAGTAAATATTTAGATCAAAGCAATCAAGAAAGCAGTCACGATAAGCTTTACATAAGCGCAAAAATTGAGTCAGAGATATGCTCATTATCGGAAAACGAGCAAAGAGAGTATTTAAGAGAAATGGGAATGAAAGAGCCGGGTCTAAATAGACTCATTAAGGCGGGGTACCAAGTTTTAGGCTTACAGGATTTTTTAACCGCTGGTCCCAAGGAAGTGAGGGCTTGGACAATAAGGATCGGAGCCAGAGCACCGGAGGCGGCGGGTGTTATTCACACGGATTTTGAACGGGGCTTTATTGGCGCGGATGTGATATCTTATATCGATTTAATGAGGGTAAAAAGCCTTAAAAAAGCTAGAGAATTTGGTTTAATTAGACTTGAAGGTAAAAACTACTTTATGAAAGACGGGGATGTAGTTGAATTTAGGTTTAATGTCTGATAATATTGTCCGACTGCTCGTCGTAACGACGGCAAATTCTATTCAAATTAGAGTCAAGTATCTAGACTAAATTTGAAAATTATGGCATAGTGCTCTTGCCAATCGGGAGAAAGGCATAGTCAATCAAAGACTGCGAAGAGGCGTTCATCTCCCACTGGCGTTTTTAAATTATGAAAAAATATGAATTAATGTCAATAATAAAGGGTAAGTTGAGCGAGGAGAGTGCCCGAAGCCTTTCTAACTCAAACAAAGACCTTGTGTCTGCAAATGGAGGTAAGATTTTGAATGGAAACTTTTGGGGTAAGCGCAAGTTTGCCTACGAAATAAAGAGTCAAACGGAAGGATGGTACGATGTTGTTCAGTTTGAGGGGGACGAGGTAGGAATTTCTAAAATAAAAGAAAAGTTTAATGTAATTGACGACCTTGTGAGGTACTTAATAATTTTGGCCGACGAAGACACGGCAGATGGAGGAAAAAATGGCAAGAAGTCTAAATAAAGTCATTTTAATAGGTAATTTAACCAGAGATGTGGAACTACGCTACACGCCTCAAGGTACTGCGGTAGCCGCCTTTGGTGTAGCTACTAATAGGCAGTGGAAAGTTGCCGATCAGGTCAAGGAAGCCACAGAATTTCATAATATTGTGGCATGGAACAAGCTTGCTGAATTGTGCGGTCAGATGTTAACAAAGGGTTCTAGGGTTTATGTGGAAGGTCGTTTACAAACTAGAGATTGGGTTGACCAGACAGGGGCTAAGCGCTACAGAACAGAAATTATCATTGACGAGATGATCGTCTTAGGTGGAAAATCCAGAAACGAAGAAGGCAGAGAAGGCACCACCGAAGATTATAGCGCGTCCCGTCCTGCGGAAACTGCGGGGCACGATACTGCCTCGGACGACTTGGCTAACCTAAATATTGATGATGTTTTGGCAGGCGACACCGGTACGCAAGGAGATAAATAAAGATGCCTGGATACAGTCAAGACAGGGAGCAAAACAGAGGGCGCGATAGTAGAGAAGTGTACGCAAAGGTTACTACAGTACCAAATTACAAGGAACCCCTTTCCCTAAAAAGATTTGTTACCGACAGGGGAAAGCTAGTTCCCGCTAAGAGAACAGGGGTCAGCGCCAAGATGCAAAGAATCATTAGCCGAGAAGTTAAGAGGGCGCGCTTTATGGTGCTCTTGCCTTACACGGATAGACATGCGCTTTAGGCTATGGTTTAATTCCTAGGTTAAGTTTAATTTTGCAAATTATGACCTCCGCGTTTAAAAAATTCCAAATTATCTTGTTCTTGCTTCTTTTTGCCGGCTCCACTTTTTTTGGTGGACTTTATTTAGGCAAACGTGGTTATGAAGTCGATATAAAGAAAAACCCACCACAGGTTGAGTTTGTTAATAAGTCGTCAAGTACTCAAGTGGTGGATTTTTCGCTCTTTTGGGATGCTTGGGATCAGGTTTCACAGGACTACCTGCATAGACCTGTAGATCCTAAAAAAATGATGTACGGCGCGGTTAGGGGAATGGTGGAGTCTTTGGGTGATCCTTACACATCGTTTTTAGATCCCGATGTCAATAAGATTATAAATAATTCCTTAAACGGTTCGTACGAGGGCGTGGGGATGGAACTTGGTATTAAAGATGGACAACTTATGGTAGTGTCTCCTTTGGATGGATCGCCTGCAAAAAGCGCCGGTATTTTGGCAGGCGACAAGATTATTGAAATCGAGGGCAAAAACACTGCCGGGATTACTGTAACGGAGGCCGTATCAAAAATCAGAGGTCAGGCAGGCACTATAAGTACACTAAAAGTTCAGCGCGGAAACGGAGAGCTTTTTGCTCTTACCGTTAAGCGGGAAAAAATTACCGTGGCTAGTGTAGTTTGGGCGGACAAGGGTCAAGGTTCTGCATATATAAGAATTAGTCGTTTTGGTGCCGACACTAATGGAGACTGGGACAATGCGGTAAAAGAAGTTAATGTTAAGATGCGCGAGCTTGACGCTATTGTACTCGACTTGCGGGGAAATCCAGGCGGGTATTTGCAATCTGCGGTTCATATAGCAAGCGACTTTTATACCGGAAAGCCCGTTTTGTACGAGGAGACCGCCCTTGGTGAGCAACTACCTTTTAACGCACAGGGCAGCGCCGATTTTGCTAGGATTCCGGTATTAATTTTAATCGATGAGGGTAGCGCGTCGGCAAGTGAAATACTTGCCTCCGCGCTAAAAGAAAACATTAGCGCGGTTCTAATTGGCGCGCAGTCCTTTGGTAAGGGTACTATTCAAGACGCCAAGGAGTTTAAAGATGGCTCGGGTCTGCATATTACTATTGCCAAATGGCTAACGAGTCAAAAAAAATGGGTTGGTGATAAAGACGAAAGTGGTAAAATTGGATTAAAGCCAGATGTGGCGGTAGAAATTACCAAGGATGATATCAATGCCAGCAAAGATCCGCAACTGAATAAGGCTTTAGAAATGGCCGGTAAGTATTAACCGTTCGTCATGACGGGCGGGATGACGATATGAATAAGAAAACTAAAAGAATTTTATACTTTGCGCTTTTTGTTTTGATAATCCTGTCTATGGGAATGATATTTACTCCTGGTGGGGGTAATGTAGTCGGCGTTATTATCTCAGGTTTTAATCGTCTTGTTCAAAAACAATCATATTCGCCAAACCTTGTTGCCCAAAAAGTCGTGCAGGAGGAGTCGCAGGTTATAAATGTAGTGGATAAAGTGTCGCCTGCAGTTGTTTCTATTGTGGTGAAAACCACAAGTTTTGATCCTTTTAACGGACCCACAATTGATGAGTCGGGGATTGGTACTGGTTTTACTGTAGATAAGAACGGTCTTATAGTTACAGACAGCCATGTAGTGGATAGTGAAAAGGGCCAGTACTCCGTGGTTTTAAAAGACGGCACCAGTTACGATGTGAACAAAATTCACTTAGACAGGCAAAACGACCTAGCCCTTTTAGAAATTGCTGCGCGTAATCTGCCTACGGTGGAGTTAGGAGATTCTAACAAGTTACAAGTGGGGCAAAAAGCCATAGCCATAGGAAATGCTCTTGGTCAGTTTCAAAATACTGTTACGGTGGGAGTAGTTTCCGGCCTTGGCAGAAGCATTACGGCGAGTGATGGTTCGGGCATGCAGGGAAAGTTTTATGAAAATGTTATTCAAACCGATGCCGCCATTAATCTTGGTAATTCCGGCGGTCCTCTTTTAAACGTCGTTGGTCAGGTCATCGGTATAAATGTGGCAACTTCACGTGGGGCTAACAATATCTCTTTTGCTATTCCCGTAAATACCTTAAAACCTGTTCTAGAATCGTTTTTAACGGAAGGCCGTATTGTAAAGCCTTACCTTGGAGTATCGTATCAAATGATCGATAAAGGGCTGGCAGAACTTAGAGGATTTCCGGAGGGAGCATTTGTTTTAAGTGTTGCCAAAGATACTCCCGCAGATAAAGCAGATATACAAAGGAGCGACATTATAACTAAGTTTGACGGCGGGCAGTTGGGAGTAAAGCTTTCTTTGGCTCAAGCCATTTCTACCAAAAAGGTGGGCGACGAAGTGATTCTGGAAATTGAGCGCAATGGAAAAATCCAAGAGTTAAAGGTTATCCTTGCCGAGATGCCCCAAAACTTGTGAGGGTCCACGGACTAACATCCATGGCTTTCCTCCCGTTTACAACGGTGATAAAATAGCTGAATGGACGGAGAAGCCCAAATTAATCAGCAAATCGAGGCCTTAAAAAGCCAAATTAAACATATTAAACAGCAAGAAGAGAAAGAAGTTGATGTTCAGCTTAGAGCTTTGTACAACGAGGAAATAGAGTCTTTAAATAAAGAGATTAATGCGTTGCAAGAGTCGCTAAAAATTATGACAGGTGACTACAGCGGAGAAGCAAGCAAAGGTGGGGTTAAAACGGGCGAAATTAACGAAAACATGGTGATTTTAGAGGTGCGACCGGGAACAGGCGGGGATGAAGCGGCGCTTTTTGCAGGCGAACTTTTTAACATGTATCTACGGTATGCGGAAAAATCTGGTTGGAAAGCGGAAATCATCAATATGTCCGAGGGTAACGCGGGTGGTGTTAAGCTGGCAACGGTCGAGTTAAATGGTCCAGATGCCTACAACCTTCTAAAGAGCGAGTCCGGTGTACATAGGGTTCAACGTGTGCCTATAACAGAAGCGGGTGGGCGGATTCATACTTCTACTGCAACTGTGGCGGTTTTACCCGTGGTTACTAAAGTGGAGATAGAAATAAAATCTGACGATTTGAAGTGGGACTTTTTTAGGGCGGGCGGACATGGTGGGCAAAATGTTAATAAGGTTTCTACGGCCGTCCGTTTGACTCACATACCAACGGGTGTGATCGTAGAGTGCCAAGAAGAACGGTTTCAGGGCAAAAACCGCGAGAAAGCCTTGTCGATACTAAAATCCAGACTTTATTCCGAAATGCAGAATCAACAAGTAGGTTCGATTGCACAAATACGGGCTTCGCAAGTGGGAACGGGGGATCGCGTGGAAAAAATTCGTACCTATAACTTTCCGCAAGATAGGGTAACTGATCACAGAATTAAAGAGTCATGGCACAATATTCCTGCACTCTTGGCAGGCGATATTGGCGATATTCTTGCCGTTTCGTCGAATCTTAAAACCCCGTTCGAAACGGGAAGTAGGTCCTCACATCGACCTTAAGTCTTTAAGGGTTATAGGTTTCTTTTTGGAGGCAGCTACCTCTTTGTCCGTTTTCTTCTCTTTTGCTGACTTTGCAACCACGCCGCTTTCTTTGGCTATCTTCATTCTCTTAGCAAACTTATCAATTTGTCCTTCTGTGTCAATATATCTTTTTTGACCGGTAAAGAAAGGATGGCAAGCGGAGCAAATTTCCACGGCAATTTCTTTTTTGGTGGACATAGTTATAAAGCTATTCCCGCAGGCGCAGGCGACGACAGCATCGTCGTAAACTTGTGGATGAATTCCTTTTTTCATATATTTATCGTCATGACGGGTGGTATTATATCAACCCTTTTTACGTTCCGCAACTAAAATCCCCAAAGCAATCACAATTGAGCCTAAAATAATGCCTTTGGTGGGAAGTTCCCCCAAAATAAAAAAGGCAGCAGGGAGGGTAAAAATAGGGGAGATGTAGGAAAAAATTACCGTGTCGGTTACTTTTAGATATTTGAGCGACCATTCAAAGAGTCCGTACGCTACTATAGAAGATAGAAGTGCCATATACAGAAGCCCGATCCATCCATTTAAATTAAGGTTGATAATGTTAAAGTTAACCACACCCAGTCGACCGGAAGACTCTAAGATATACAGCGGAATCATAGATACAAGCCCTATATAAAAGGAAACTCCTGTAACCAGTTGCGAACTGTATTTTTTTCTAGGGATAGGAATTCCAAAAAACTTGGCGGTTTGATCAATAGCATGTGAATTTTCCCCGCGGATGCGTTTTGACCATAAAACATGGACTACCCAGAACAAATTATAGATAATAATAAGGATATTTCCCCAAATTCGTGAGCCTGTGGTTGAAGAAACGGAGTTTGAGTCCAAAAGTGGTCCAATTGCTAAAACTAAAGTTCCTAATGATGTAATAACTAGTCCAACTTGGATCTTTTTGTTGACTCTTTCATTAAAAAAATAATGCCCGGCTACCACCATTAACAAAGGGGCAATAACTCCAATTACTGCCACCTCCAAGGATGAGGTGTATTTAAGACCCAAAAAAAGTATTACTAAACTTGTTTGACCGGTTAAACCAGAAATAGCCAAAGCAGGGAATTCTTTTAGCGACACATTTTGTCGTCTTAATTCCATATAAACAAAAGGAAAAAGCACTAAGCATACTATTAAAAAGCGGTAGAACAAAAAGGAATAAACCGGAATAAAATCAAGTGTGTACTTAATAATAGGGGGAGCAAATCCCCAAATTGCCGTAGCGGCAAGCATAGCCAAAAGGGCGTAAAATTCTTGGCTTTTTGGTTGTTTGGGCAGTCCACTAAACACCTTTTTATGATATCATGGCAGATATGGAAATAACATATTTTGGACATTCTTGCTTTAAAATCAGGACTAAGGAGTTAACTCTGATTGTTGATCCGTTTGATCCGGAAAAGCTGGGGATAAAGTTGTCAAAGCTTGAGGGGGACGCGGTTTTAATTACGCACAACCATTTTGACCATAATTATAAAGAGGGTGTTTCCGGCTATCGTCTGCTGGTTGACGGACCGGGGGAATACGAGCTTTCCGGGGTTAAAATCATGGGAATTCCCACAAGACATGGTGGTGACGAGTCCGTCATGACAAATACCATGTATTACATAGAAGCAGAAGGTGGGGTGTCCGTCTTGCACTGTGGTGATTTAGGTCACACATTGGATGATACAACTCTGGAAAAGTTTGGTGAGGTTACGGCTCTTCTAATTCCGGTTGGTGGGGTTTATACCATAGACGCAGAAAAAGCGTCAAAAGTAATTTCTAGCATAGAACCCGCGTTTGTTGTTCCCATGCATTACAAGATGAACGGGTCAAAAATTGATAACATGGACACTTTAGAGAAGTTTTTGGACGAAATGGGCTTAGAAAATGGTGCAGTTAAAAGATCAAACATCTTAAAGATCTCATCCTCCGACAATGAAGCTGAAACCCAAGTTATTGTGTTAGAGAAACAGTGACGGATTCCGTAGTATTCTCGTCGCGGGACCCGCTCTCGCGCCCACTCCTCGAATCGCTACGGAATCCGTCATAGTAGCAAAGAAAAGAACATGGCAAATAAAACAACACACCCAACACAGATTTTAGTTCCGCCACACGATTTAAACGCGGAGAAGTCCGTTTTAGGGTCAATTTTAATAGATGAAAACGCCATTATTAAGGTGGTGGAAAGTTTAAAGCCAGCGCATTTTTACAAAAGCGCCCATAACAGCATTTATGAATGTGCCATAAATTTGTATGAAAAACGCGAACCTATTGATTTGATTACGCTTCCTCAGGAGCTAAAAAGCAAAAAATTGCTCACGGAAATTGGTGGAACTTCTTATCTTACGGAATTGGTTAACTTTGTTCCTACCGCATCAAATGTGGAGGCTTACTCAAAAATTATTGTTGACGCTGCTTTGCGCCGAAGTTTAATAAGTGCCAGTGCCAAAATAAACCAAATGGCGTTTGAAAAGAGCGAGATTGACGGGCTTTTAGACGAGGCTGAACAAGAATTGTACGCGGTTTCCCAAGATAGGTTGCATCAGGACTTTGTACCCATTTCCGAAACTTTGCAAATTACCTTTGAACGACTTGACGAGATGTCAAAGACTAAGGGCGCACTAAGAGGAGTTCCCACGGGGATTAAAGCGGTGGATAGAATGCTTTCCGGGTTCCAAAAGGAAAATTTGATTATTTTGGCCGCGCGCCCCTCGGTAGGAAAATCCTCTTTTGCCATAAATTGCGCTCAATACGCGGCCACTACGCATAAAAAAGCAGTGGGTTTATTTTCTCTAGAAATGGGTAGGGAACAGGTGGTCGATAGGATGATTTCCGCGCAGGGCGACATTGATAACTGGCGTATTACCACGGGAAATTTGTATGAAGAGGACTTTGAACGATACGGAATTGCTGCGGGAGAGTTAGCGGAAGCTCCCATCTATATTGACGACACGCCGGGAATAGGGATATTAGAGCTACGCACCAAGGCTCGAAGACTCCAAATGGATAAGAAGGTCGATCTTATTATTGTTGATTACCTCCAGCTTATTCGTGGGCGGTACACAGAAAGCAGAGTGCAGGAAGTGTCGGAAATTTCTCAAGCGCTTAAAAACTTGGCAAGAGAGTTAAAAATACCTGTTTTGGCTTTGTCACAACTTTCCCGTGCCGTGGAAATTAGGGGAGGGGATAAGCGCCCGCAGTTAAGCGACTTGAGAGATAGCGGTTCGATTGAGCAAGATGCTGACGTAGTGATGTTTTTATTTAGACCAAACGAGGAAGATCGCATAAACCACAAGCTATTAATTGCTAAGCATAGAAACGGTCCAACTGGGGAAATTGACCTGTTCTTTAAAGCGGATCGCACAAGGTTTTTTGAAGCCGAGACTAAAATAAAAGACAAGTAATTTCCGTCATTGCGTGAGTGTCACCATCATTATATAATCCCCAAGTAACGAGCCGTGGTGGCGGAATGGCATACGCGGTGGTCTCAAAAACCACTGAGAGCAATCTTGTGTGGGTTCGACTCCCACCCACGGCACCAAAATATGATAGCAACAGACCTAAAAACAGGAAAAGTGTTTAAAGACAACGGCGCACCCTTTTTGGTGATAAGGTACGACCACATAAAGTCTGCCAGAGGGGGAGCAAGTGTTAAGGTGATTGCCAAAAATTTACTTACAGGTTCAGTAATTGAGAAAGGCTATAAGGCGAGCGACTCGGTAGAAGAAGCAGATGTATGCAGAAAAAACGCGCAGTATCTATACAAGGACTTCGGCGGCTTTAATTTTATGGATCCCGTATCATTTGAACAATTTTGTGTGAACGACAATACCTTGGGAGATCAAGGCAAGTATTTAAAAGAAGGGGATAGCGTACTGGTGGTTTATTTTGAGGACAAGCCTATTTCCGTGGAGCTTCCAAATTCGTTGGTGTTTACGGTGTCGTATACAGAGCCGGGTTTTAAGGGTAATACCGTTTCTAATGTTTATAAAGACGCTCAGCTGGAGAATGGTATAAACGCTCGTGTTCCTATGTTTATTAAAATTGGCGACAAAATAAAGATTGATACCAGAACCGGCGAATATTTGTCTAAAGCCTAAAGTATGCCAACATTAAATACAATTCTATCTGTGTTATATATCGCGATACCCGTCTTAGTTTGGCTTTACAGCTTTTGGACTAGTTCCAGAAAGGATGGCTTTGATCAAGAAAAAATTTTTGACTTAGTTTTATATGGACTTTTAGGAGCACTGGCGCTAGGGATTATCGTCGATATTGTTACTCGTGGGCAGCTTTCCCTTAAACCTCAAAATCTAAACCCCTATACTACGGCATCAGGCTTTGTGGGTGTTTGCACGTTGGTAGTCCTTAAATATAAGTGGTCGCTTTACAGAGTTTTGGATAATTTAGCTATCTCTTTTGTTCTAGCCATCGCTTTTTGGTTTCTAGCTACGTTTGTGAAAAGTCAATTTAAAATAAGTTATCTATTAGTTTCCTTAGCACTTTTTATTTCCAACTACGCTCTACGGAGATGCCGCCCTGGTTTTATAAAGTCAGGTATGAAGTTTAGCTTGATAAGCGGGATTTTCTGCTTGGTTGCACTGTTAGTACTTCCAAAAACCCCAAACTTGATATTTGTTGGATTATTGTTTACACTCTCTTTGGCTGTCTTAATTTTTAGGTTAAGGAGCGTTTACGGCAAATCTGTTTATGGCAAATAAGTTTATTCCAAATATAAATATAAAGTCAATAATAGTACCTCCAATCCTATTTAGAGATCTTGTTATACGACTTTGGAAACGCAGCAAGGAGCTTAAAAAGGAAGAAGAAATGGTTAAAGGGGTGGATTCTCTTATGCACGCGGAGCGCTCCGACGATTCCGAAAGTGCGGATATAGTTTCTGGTGATGTGGAAAAAACTATCCAAGAAGCTCGTTTGGATTTAATTCAGTCCGCCAGATTGGAAATAAGAAAAGCCTTGGCAAAGGTGAAAATAGGAACTTATGGAATGTGCGAGTCGTGTAAGAAGCCCATTTATTTAGCGCGTTTAAAGGTCTTTCCGCAAGCTACTATGTGTTTTGAGTGTGCTAAAAAGTTGAATAACGAGAAATAATTGTGAAAAAAGTTTTATTAGTAGAAGATGAAAAGGAGATTAGAGAGCTTTATGCTCAATATTTGGGTGACATGGGGTACACGGTTATTTCTGCGGAAGACGGTAACGTAGCTTTGCAAAAGGCCTTTTCCGAGGAATGGGATATTATGCTTTTGGACGTGATACTTCCAGGGCAGGATGGGATTCAGGTTTTAAAGCTGATTAAAGCTGATAAGCTACTCAGAGATAAGCCTGTTATTGCGCTTACAAACCTAAATATTGAATCGGTGATAAACGAAATTTTTGACCTCGGAGCGGATGGGTTTTTAGTAAAGTCAGAAATAACCCCCGATAAGATCTTTAATGAGATAGAAACCGTTTTGCAAAAATACTCTTAACCCTTGTCATGATGCGCGAAGCGATGCAACCCATTCAAATATTGTACGAGGACGCGTACCTGCTCGTTATTGACAAACCTGCGGGAATAAGCGTAGTGGATGAAAATGAGGGAGAAACACCGACTGTAAAAGATTGGGTAAAGGATAGGTACAATTTACAATATTCACATAGCGGAGTGGAAGACGAGTTTGAACAAAGACTTGGTATTGTTCACCGGTTAGATAAAGAAACTTCCGGAGTTCTGTTAATTGCCAGAAGTAAAGAGGCCTTTGATTATCTAAAGGGTCTTTTTAAATTTAGAAGAATTCAAAAAGAATACCAGGTGTTGGTTTACGGCAGTGTTAAAGAAGATAAATTTGAAATTTCTGCACCCATACAAAGAAATAAAAATAATGGGCTTCTTTACAACATTGATCAAGACGGTAGGCAATCCGCCACGGAATTTGTTGTTAAATTAAGGTTTCAAATAAAAAACGCTGATTACTCGTACCTAGGAGCCTTTCCAACAACGGGTCGCACGCACCAGATTAGAGTCCATTTAAAGGCTTTGGGACATCCTGTAGTAAACGACAGAAAATATGCCAACAAAACCCTTCTAAAATTATCTGAGGAACTATTTAATAGAATGATGCTACATGCTAAAAAGGTGACTTTTACCGATCGGAACGGTCAGGAGCGCATCTTTGAATCACCCAACTCGCTTTACGACATTTTTCCTGTGAGTAGATAATTTACCCATCGGGGTATTCACAAAAATAATATAGTGTGATAGAAACTATATGTGCGTAATGGTGCTGCCCAAAAGAGAAAAAAACGCTTATTGTATGTAAAGAGACGAAACAAAAAGGCTAAGTCTGTATTAGTAGCCGGCATCTCTCTGTTTTTGCTGGCAAGTTTCTTTGCAATCAAAACTTTAATTGCTCCAGCCGTTTCCGCCTTAGGTTCCGGGTCGTCTGACGCTTTTGACAGAGATATTTACTCGCTTTTACTAGTGGAAAAAGATCAAAAGAACGCTATAAAAACGCTAAATTTAGTGGTCGTACAAAGGGTTGATAATAAACTTTACTCAATAAATATTCCGCCCTTCACCAAACTAGATTTACCAGGCCGATTAGGTGAGGAGGAGATTGGAAAAACTTTGGAAATTGGCCAGTCTCTAAAGTACGGAAACAATAAAAACGCGCTTCTTTTGGAGTCTGTTACCAAGATATTAAACTTAAATGTGAATCGTTATCTTATTTCTTTTGGTGACTCTTTTAACAATGTGCAAAAGTCGGTGTTTAACAAAGATTTGGGATTTTTGCTTCCATGGCAGTACAAAAAACTTTCTCAAGATGTGGAAACAAACCTGTCGCCAAGAGAAATATATCAACTTGCGCTTTTTACTAGGGGGTTACCAGCCAGCAGGTTGGAGGTTATAAATATGGCAAATTTTGCGGATCTAAATTTAAAGATTCGTGACATTACACTTAGTGGTCAGGTTGCAAAGGAGAGCCTAGGTGTGGTTATTCTAAATGGCACGGGGGTAAGTAATATGGCAAAAGGTATTTCCGACGCGTGCCAAAACATGGGGATTCGTGTGGCTCTTACAGCAAACGCGGAAAACGAGTATCAAAACAGTTACTTAATTACTGATGATGCCACCACCGCTACTGCAAGATATATTATGGAATATTTTCCGGAGTTAAAAGTTATGGATAAAAGATCAGCAAATTCCACGGGGGAGGACACAATGGAAAGAGGTGATTTAACAATAATTTTAGGGTTTGACATTCAGACTCGATTGTGAACACAACTGGGGGTTTTCTAGGGTTCAATTCGCACTTGCAAAGTAAGTGCGAATGGAGTAGAGTTTCGACAGTCTCTCCTTTCTAACCCTCGCTTATTCGGCGGGGGTTTTTGTGTTTTTTATGTCCCGCCCTGGCGGGACAGTGACGAACGCAATGACGAAAGGAATATGAACTTTTTTTATATTGTTTTAATAGTAATCGGGGTGTTTGTGGCGCTTAGGTTTATTATTCGTCGTTTTAAAAAGTTGTATAAAACTCTAACCTTTACTAAAGACAGAACCATTTTTGAAATTAAAGTTCCAAAAATTAACGACGAGGAAGCCACGTATAAGTCGTCCGCTATGGCTATGGAAAGCTTTTTTGCCTCTCTTCATGGGCTGTTGAAGTCAAAAGTGGAGGAGGGTGAGTTTTTTAGCTTGGAGATCATTTCTAAACCGGGAGTTGGCATTAAGTTTTATGCGCTTTGTTCACAAAAGTCAGCCGGCTATCTGGAAGGTCAGATATATGCTAACTATCCAGGGGCGCAACTTATTGTGGTAGATAAAAATTTTGGCGACTTTGAGAGCGGTAAGTACTGGGAAATGGCGAAGCTTGCGGAAATAAAAAACTACATTTTCCCCCTAAAAACTTATAACGATTTGGAAATTGACACCATGTCTTCTGCCACCTCTGCCATGTCGCAGTTGCAGGAAGGGGAGTCCGTTAGCTTTCAGATTTTAGTTCAGCCTATTGGCGATGTGTGGCAAAAAGAGGGCAATGACTATGTATCGACTATGAAAACTGGAAAAAGTCCCAAAGAAATGTCTACCGCCCAAAATTTGGTTTTTTTGATTTTGGCGGAGTTTTGGAACATTTTGGTAAAGGTTATTAGCGACTCAGCCATGATTTTTGGTGGGGCATCCGGTACCGACCCTGCTAGAGAGACAAAAGCCTCTGCCCCTATGCCAAAACTCACCATTGTCCAGGAAATGGAGGTTAACTCCATAGAAAATAAGATGGCAAAAATGGGCTTTATCTCGCAGGCGCGGTTTCTGGTAAGTGCTAAAACTCCGGAACGGGCAAAGCAAAACATGCGGTCCGCCGTGGCTTCGCTAAGTCAGTTTTCTACCACCAACTTAAATAGCCTTGTAGTGGGCGAGACTGTAATAGGAGAAAGTGCCTATAACAACTTTGTGGATAGGGTTTTTGATCAATCAAAATCTTATATCTTAAATGTAGAGGAGCTTGGATCTCTGTACCACTTACCGTCGCAGACTGTGGAAACGCCAAACATCGGGTGGTCGTATTCCAGAAAATCCGAGCCACCGGCGGGTTTGCCAACGCAAGACTGTGTTTATATTGCGGATACGGTTTTTAGAGATCAAAAGGTGCGTTTTGGTTTGAGTAGTGGCGACGATAGATTGCGTCACATGTACGTTATTGGTAAGTCGGGTACCGGAAAGTCCACTCTTTTTGAATCTATGATTTCTCAAGACATTGCTAATGGAGCAGGTGTGGGTGTTTTGGATCCACATGGTGAAACGATAGATAAAGTTTTGGAACGTATTCCATCCAACCGGGTGGACGATGTAATTTATTTTGATCCTTCCGATACGGAAATGCCGGTGGCTCTAAATTTACTGGAAATGGACGATCTATCGCAAAAAAACCTTATGGCTTCCGCTTTGGTATCGGCAATAAAGCATCATTTTGACTACTCTTGGGGGCCTAGACTCGAATATTTACTAAACTACTCTATCTTAACCCTTTTGGAAGTGCAGGGAACTACCATGCTTGGTATCACGCGACTTTTGGAAGACGAAAACTATCGAAGATTTATATTACACAATGTTAAAGATCCCGTGGTTTCAAAGTTTTGGGACACGGAGTTTAAAAACATGAGAAACAATCCCAGACTTATCACCGAGTCCATTGCCCCTATTCAGAACAAGGTTAACCGCTTTTTAGCGTCGTCAACCATTAGAAACATTTTGGGACAAAGAAAGTCCACTATTGACATTGAGGGCGCCATGAATAATGGCAAAATTTTGCTTATGAACCTTTCCAAAGGAAAAATTGGTGAAGATAACGCCGACCTCTTGGGAGCGCTTTTGGTGTCGCGTATACAATTCTTTGCCCTACAACGCGCCAAGATACCCTCAGAACAGCGCAGACCATTTTATTTGTATGTGGATGAGTTTCAGAATTTTGCTACGGGAAGTTTTGAGTCCATTCTTTCTGAGTCACGTAAATACGGACTTGGTTTGTACTTAACTCACCAATACACCGCACAGTTGCCGGAGGAGCTTTTAAAGGCTGTTTTAGGAAACGTGGGTACTATTGCCGCTTTTTCTTTGGGTACACCTGATGCTAAAGCCTTGGCGGGTGAATTTGCTCCTAATTTTACCGACACGGATATTATTTCTTTGGAGCGCTTTCATGTTTATATGAAGCTTATGATTAACGGGATGACCTCCTTGCCTTTTTCTGCCAAAATATTGTTGCCGTGGGTAGAAAGTGAGTGTATTGTGCCCAAGAGCAACAACAAGCAGTGGGTTTTGGAGTTGAGTCGACAGAAATACGGGGTAGATAGGCAGGAGGTAGAAGATAAGGTTCGTAAGTGGGTGGACACTAATTTTGACAAGGGCATGGCCATTTCTTTTGAGACAAAGAATACCGTGGACGTCATCCCGGCCATAAATACGCGTCTAGCCGTTACTACTACTCCACTTATCACGGCAAAAACACCGTCCGTTATAGCAAACCCAGTTAAAACTATCGACACAACGCCTCACGCTGTGGCTAAACCTGCGCCAGTTAATAACATCGCTGTAGTACCTGTTGCTACAGGAATTTATGACGGTATACATATGGTGACAAAAGAGGGTCAAAAATATACAGTTCAGCCAAATTATGCCGCCAAAAGCGAAATTGTCTATGGCGACATCCTAGAGATGTACAAAGAAGGGGATAGCGATCGATTTAGGCAGATCACCAAAGCGTCTAGGAAAGATATCGAAGGCGTATTAGTTAAGGATGATATCGGGTTGTGGGGGCTAAAAACATCGGACGGTCACTTTTATAAAGTGTCGCAGACCGCTGTGGACTTTAACCAATTTAAAGAAGGACAGAAAATGTATGGTATAATTCCTGCCGATGTTGGAAACCCGCCGTTTTGTACACTCTCGCTAAAGAAATTTAGAAAAGATATTCAAAAACAGGAAGAAGCCCATAAGATAAAAACCGATCAGAGTTTAAGATAAAGGGGTTAGTTTTCCTCAACAACAGGCTCGGGTGGCTCGTTGTCGCTGTCTAGAAAGTCGCGCTTGGTATAAGGTTTAAGCTCTTGCTTCTCTCCGTCAAAAATTGGCAATGAAGAGGTTATTAAAACGGTAATTTCCTTGTCGATCCCTTTTTCAAAGGTTCCCGTAAGAATTGCACCTTGCTCTTTGCCCGCTCTAAGTTTCCTCTGGATTTTAGGGTCAACGATAACGGCAAGTTCAATTCTTTGATTCTTGTAGTCGTACAGAACTTTAGTTTGATTTGCCAAAACTTTTAGATCAAAAGTTGTCCCCATGGGAATTCTCCCTGCTGTAAAACCTTTGGCAATAATTTCTGCCTGACCTTCTGTGTAGGTAGCTGGCTCCTTAATTAGGCTTTTAAACCCGTTTTGCGGGTTGGGAGAATGCCTCTCTTCTTTTGCCAGTTGATAATTTTTCTGTGCTATGGTGTTAATGGGGTCAACAGATAAAACCTCCTTAAAACACTTTTTGGCTTTACTATAGTCGCTAAGTTCCAAGTACGCTTTCCCAAGTCTAACCTTGGCGTCAACGTTGTGAGGCTCAATGTCTAAAATTTGTAAATTGAGATCTCTAGCTAAGGTCCAATTTGATACCACAGCAGCTTTAATGGCCTGCCTTTCTAGATCCACCGGGTTTGTGGGATCCACATTGACGCTACTAGAAATCTGCATGACTAGTAAAGTATCAAATGTGGGCACAATGTCAAGCGAAATTTTTTGTGATATTATTATATCGTGTCAGGGCACTCAAAATGGTCAACAATTAAACGCGACAAAGCTGTTAACGATTCCAAAAAAAGTCAAATGTTTACCAAACTAACCCGAGCAATAACAGTGGCAGCAAGAGATGGCGCGAATCCTGAAACTAACTCGTCGTTACGGATTGCTATTGAAAAAGCCAAACAGGAGCGTATGCCCAAAGATAACATTGAGCGCGCAGTGCAAAAAGGGTCCGGTGGGGGAGAGGGGTCGCAATACGAAGAGGTGGTTTATGAGGGTTACGGGCCGGAAGGTGTGGCTTTTTATGTGCGGGCATTAACGGATAATAGAAATCGGACGGTGGCGGAAATTCGTAATATCTTTAATAAGCATGGCGGAAGTTTAAGCGGGGCGGGTAGTACATCCTATATTTTTGGCGACCTGGAAAATCCGTCTTTTGAAATTGAGGTTCTGGATGCAAAAAAGGCGCGGAGCATTTTTAACTTGGTTGACGCTTTAGAAGATCACGATGACGTTACCGATGTTTATTCTAATGTTAAGGTTAGCGACGAGATTATAAACAAGTTTCTTGCAGTAAACTCACTATGATTATTTTAGGTATTGACCCAGGAACCGCTAAAACCGGTTATGCTTTTGTTCAGACGAGAAAGGGGGTAGGGTCAAGAGGATTGCCTAAAATCTCTGCCTATGGTGTGGTAACAACGGGAAAAGATGCTGAAATGCCACGTCGACTAAAATATCTATATATCCAGCTAACTTCTTTATGCAAAAAGTATAAACCAGATCTAATGGTGGTGGAGCGACTCTTTTTTAATACCAACGCCAAAACGGCCATCAGTGTAGGGCAGGCTAGGGGAATAGCGCTTTTGGTAGGTGCGGAATATGACATTGATGTTTACGAATATACTGCTCTGCAGGCAAAATTTGTTTTAACGGGCTATGGACGGGCGGAAAAAGGCGTCATGCAAGAAGCGGTGCAAAAATATTTAGGACTTGAGGAAAAAATAAAGCCGGACGATGCCAACGATGCCGTGGCCATGGCACTGTGTTATCTGGCCAAAAGTGTGATAAAGTCGTAACTATGAAGCTGGCGGAATTTTTACTAGACAAATTAAATTTGAAGAAACTGCGTTTCTTGATTTTGTCGGCAGTATTAATATCTGTCTGCTATTTTTTGTCTAGAGGCTATCTTTCTTTTAACAATGTATTACAGCCAATGCTATTTGTTAAATACGTTAGTTTCATAGCCTTAATTAGTGTTTTGAGTTCTTTGTTTGTTCAATATCTCAGCGGGGGAGACAAGGACATTAAAATTGTCTTCTTTACCGGTATAACACCCTTCATGCTTACACTAGGTTGTTTCTTGTTTTTTGTGTATTTTCCAAATTTGTCACTCATTTTGAAAGTTTTGACAGGATTTTTTAATTTTATACTTTTATATACACTTCTTTTACTCAATAATGTGATACTGGTTGTAGAGAGTAGGGAAGTGAACATTCCGGTTTATCGGGTTGCCATCAACTGGGTACAAATTGTACTCTTGAGTGTTTCTCTTGTTTTATTTACAGGTATATTCAAGACTTTCTTCCAGCCACTTATTCAAGTTTCACTTATTACAGCGTCATCATATATTTTTTATCAGTATTTGATTTGGGTGTATTCAAACGATAAGGATATTAGACTCTTGAGACCCCTTGAGTCGGTCATTTTAAGTCTTGCAAATACCTTGCTAGTAGGGTGGGGTGCCAGTTTGATGTTGTTTTTTGCCACGGAATCATTCTTACGGGGAGTTTTTGTAGCGTCGGTTTTTCTTTTAGGATTGGGATACATTCAGCTTTATTTAAAGAATGCCTTGAGTAAAAAAGGTGTTTGGGATTATCTGTTGATCTGCTCAGTCTTTTTGACCATTTTAGTGCTTTTTAGACCTTGATAACTTGCTTTAATGCTGGTGGGGTAGGGGAGTGGGTTCGATAGCGCTAGCATACTATAGGTTATATTGCTAATATTTGCGTAAGCATATAAACCTAATTCTCCGTCATAGTTTTACATAGGTAAGTTTGTCATACTTTCCTTTGGAGGTTTGTCATACATTTTTTCCGACTTTGCATTGTGGATAATGTTTTTTGTTTTACGGTATTCCCTAAAAGGTTTGAGGGTATTGCGATTTATGCTTTTGGGTTACAAATACTACAAAATATTATAAGAAGATAGGTTAGAAGCGTTTATATATTAGTTATTAAGTTACTTCATATTCCCTACTTTGTTTATCTCACTTATTTTCTCCTTATTATAAGTTCTGGCCGTGCTTCGCTATCAGACGTCGTTAAATATACATAATACGACGTTCGGTGTGTGACTGCATACCTGTCTCCCCACTAATTTCTTAACCCCTTTTTTAAGTTTATTTTAGATTTTCGAATTTTGTTTATTTACTGCTCTTATACAAAAATACTTTTGGATTAATTCCCTATTTTATTTCCCTATGTCATTAGCCAAGTTTCTACTTTTATCCACGTGTTACTCGTGAGTTAATTTTTAGGTTACTCTCTTCCCTGTTACTTTTAGTGTAAAATGATAACCAATGTCGTTAAACGCTGAGCGGTTTAAGTGACTTACTGACACGAGGGTATGTTGGCACTTACTTCCGATGTGGCTAGATGTCACAAATGGCGCGGTTGCAGCAACAAACGGCACTGAGGCTCCAGAATGCCCCAGAATTTATTTTTATGGAAAAGACTACATACATATCATCCGAACAGATTCAAGCATCAACCACCAAGTCCGTGGTAGCAAAAAATCCCAAAACTCTAGAAGACTACATTATGCGGTATTTGGAATTTTGTGAGGTGGAGAGAAACTTGAGTCAAAATACTATAAAAATGTATCACTTTTATTTAACGGACTTAACAGACTGGATGAAAAGTTTTTTAAAAACCCCACAACTCGTATTAGATGATATAGATGGCGAACTGGTTAGAAAATATCGTTTGGATTTGAACCGTCGCATAAGTTCCAAGTCGCATAAAGAATTTAAAAGATCCACCCAGCACACATTCTTAGTTGCCATACGGGCGTTTTTAAAATACTTGATTGTAGAAGAAAAATTGCAAGTCTTGCCGCCAGAGCAAATTACTTTAGGTAAAGCTGACCCGCGTGTTCCAAAGGTTTTGGACGACGACCAGATGAAGATTCTGTTTGATGTGCAGGATTTAAACAAGCGTTCGGGGTTGCGGGACCGCGCTATTCTGGAGGTGCTTTTTTCCACAGGACTACGGGTTTCCGAGCTTTGTAATTTAAATATTGACAGTATAAATCTTGACACAGGTGAATTTGCTGTTATTGGCAAGGGTCGCAAAGTTAGAGTTGTTTATTTAAGCCCCAGCGCCATTGATTGGTTGGGTAGATATTTGTCGACCAGAAAAGATGATTTTACTCCCCTGTTTTTACGTTATTCCGGAAAAAGAATGCAAATTGGCGACGAGATAGGAGAAAGTTTGCGATTAACTCCTAGAAGCGTTGAACGCCTGGTTAAGGGCTATGCTTTGCGTGCGGGAATTGCAGTTGACGCTACCCCACATACTTTGCGTCACACTTTTGCCACGGGACTTTTGCGCGAAGGCGCGGACTTGCGATCTGTGCAGGAGCTTTTAGGTCACTCTAACGTTGCAACCACGCAGATTTACACCCATGTGACTAATCGTCAGTTAAAAGATGTGCATAAGAAGTTTCATAAAGATGTGGTTTAGTGTTGATGCTCCGAGAAAAGGTTGAATTGGGCAATGATTTGCCGTTTTTAAACCCTTCCCCGGAGCTTGCTCATTCTGCTTTGGGAACGTTGGCGGGGGGAGCTCTCAAAACTCCCGGGCAATATACTGCAATATACCGATACGCCGTTCCTCCGCACCTGGGACATTTTCTGTCCACCAACTGCACACTGTGCACGTCGCATAAGTGGATGGAGCCGGTCAGGCGTGTGCACGGAACCCCTTTTCTGGCTTGATCCTCAGACAAGGTGCGGGAGTCCCCGCACACGGGACAAATTACCGCTGGCATATTCCCTCCTTATAATGATAGGATCGACTAACAGATATTATAGGTTTAATGCGAAGTTTTGGCAAGTTACTGTGACCGTCACAATAACACTAAAAGTGAATAAAGGTTTTACGGTGCAGATCGCTGATTCCGTGCTGGACGATTTTCTCTATGTGTAACTTAGTTCCATAGCCTTTGTGTTTTTCGAAACCATAGCAGATGTATTTATCAAGCTTTCTCAAGTCGCACATTAATTTGTCCCTAAAGACCTTAGCAATAATCGATGCAGCGGAAATTGTGATACTGACCCGATCCCCCGACACAATATTGGTTTGAATGGCTTGAGGAAAGGCTTTAATGGCAAAGGCGTCGGTTAAGATGTAATCCGGGGCAATTTTTAGCGACTTTACGGCGCCAAAAAAGGCTTTTTGTGTGCAGGCGGAAATTCCGTAAGAATCGATTTCCTTTGCTGACACTTGAAAAAAGCTGTAACAAAGGCAATTTTGAATAATAAAAGCGCTAAGCCCCGTTCGTTTTTTTGGTGATAGAAGCTTTGAATCTTTTATTTGTTTGTACGGTGACGAGATGTCGTTATTTATATACGGGGCAAAGACTTGTTTTAAGTCACTTGCCTTAAAAATTACCGCCCCCACCACCATGGGACCTGCCAACGCTCCCCTACCCACCTCGTCGACTCCGGCAATCAGCTCGACCCCTTTATCCCAAAGCGACTTTTCATACTTTAAATTATCAAAAACGGTGTGGGTAGCAACATCAACCATATTTAAATTTGAGTGCTTAGGTTAGCCAAGGTTGATTTGATTTCTTCCATGGAAATCTCAAAACCAGGCATAAAATTCACCTCTTCCCTGTAGTCTACATCGTCAAATGTATTTAACTGGATTCTAAGTAGTTTTGGGTTAAACTCGCCGTTAAAGATCTCCCGTGCTCGCATCGATATATCGGCAATAGTACATTGTTTTAAACCAAAGTACAGATCTGCGTAATCTTTCCACTTTGCCCGTTGTCCAACGGCAAAGGCTTTCATAGCGCAAAGAGTTAAAAGATCGGGCATTTTGATAATGTCGGAAGAGGAAATTTGTAAAAGGCCATTTTAATGCCATCGACCGTTAAAGTAAGTTCTTGTGTCTTCTTTACATAGATGTTGAGCGACTTTGTATACGTTCTTATTTTGGAAAGGACGGCATCGCGATCAAAATTTTCGTGAGTAAATAAGTCAAAATCAATGGATTGCCTATGACCCAAATGAAGCGTAAAAGCCGTTCCACCAACTAAGCCAAAAGACTTGTTAAAGCGTTTAATTAGCGGCAAAAGCTGTAGTTGTTTGTCGGTCAAAATTTCCCGATGCATTTTTTTTAAAAACCTCCGTAAAAAAACTTTTGATTTCTGGTCTGTAGTT
>Ga0265292_1000584_pt1 | contig 47626 bp, 38 predicted proteins | sample Munlanlewell296A_FD_189080 | JGI IMG/M metagenome (GOLD analysis project Ga0265292, IMG submission 189080) | Leachate microbial communities from a municipal landfill in Southern Ontario, Canada - Leachate well 296A | ecosystem: Engineered > Solid waste > Landfill > Unclassified | place: Canada... | reverse complement strand
ACTCTACTTTGATGTCAGTGCATCATTGACGTTACGGTTTTCGCTGCACGGGGCAACGCTTAAATTTAAGGTTATTAGGCTTAGGGCCGTTTGGACACAAACTGCGGGACTCTACATTACGCAAATTGTCGCAGATTTCGGTACTTTTATCCCAATATGGAAGTCGATCTGTTTATGCCCTGTTTTGTAGATCAGCTGTTTCCTGATACAGGCTGGAATGTTCATCGCGTCCTGGAAAATGTAGGATGCAGTGTTCTCTATAATCCTGAACAAACCTGTTGCGGTCAGGCTGCCTATAATGCCGGCCATTGGGACATAGCGCGGGATCTTGCAAATAAGTTTATTGATGATTTCAGCGGCTCCAGGCCAATAGTCTGCCCTTCGGCTTCCTGTGCAGGATATGTTAAAAATTACTATGCCGGCCTCCTTAAAGGCACCATATATTCGAATCAATACAACAGGCTTCGCTCACAGGTATATGAATTCACCGATTTTCTGGTGAATGTTCTCCAGGTAAGGGATGTTGGTGCCCGGTTCAGGGCAAAAGTAACCTACCATGATTCCTGCGCCGCGCTCAGGGAATACGGTATTAAAAGTGAACCCCGCGCTCTGCTCGAAAAAGTCAGAGGCCTTGAACTTCTGGAAATGCCGGATACCGACACTTGTTGCGGTTTTGGCGGAACTTTCTCGATAAAACATGAGCCTATCTCTACTGCTATGGCCCAGCAGAAAGTTGAAAATGCCTTATCAACCGGAGCTGAATATATCGTTTCAACAGAAATGTCGTGCCTGATGCATCTGGATTCTTATATCCGAAAACATCATCTGGGAATACGCTGTCTGCATATTGCGGATATCCTCGCTATATCCGATCAAGGAGTGTTGTTTCACTAATAACGGATATCAAATCCAGTCAATAGCAAGTAAACCATGAAATTGCACGGGTTCTTTTTGGCTTCTTCGCTGACCATCCTTTTGGTCAATGGTTGTACCTCCCGATATAATAAATATGAAGGAGTTGCATTTTCAGAGAAATTGCCTCATGATTGGGAAAATCCTGCTGTAACCAATATCAACCGTGAACCTCCCCGGGCGAGCTTTTTTTCGTATGGCACCGAAAATGCCGCAATCGCTGGAAATCATCAAGGATCAGAGTTCTTTCGAACACTTAACGGAAAGTGGTCTTTCCATTATTCGCAAAAACCGGGTGAACGTCCTTTTTATTTCTTTAAAGACGATTATGATATCAGGGATTGGGATATTATAGATGTTCCTTCCAACTGGGAAATGCTTGGTTATGGAATTCCGATCTATGTCAGCGCGGGCTATGCCTTTAAGCCTTTTCCTCCTAATGTTCCTAAGGATGATAACCCCGTTGGGAGCTACCGGCGTGATTTTCATATTCCTCCATTATGGAAGGACCGCGAGGTATTTCTCCATTTTGGAGCGGTTAGCTCCGCATTCTATGTGTGGTTCAACGGGGAACGCGTAGGATATAGCGAGGACAGTAAAACCCCTTCCGATTTTAATGTCACACGGTTTATCAGAAATGGTAAGAATACCCTTGCGGTTGAAGTATATCGCTGGTCGGATGGATCTTATCTTGAAGATCAGGACTTCTGGCGGATGAGCGGAATTACCCGTGATGTGTACCTGTTCTCAACCAACCGGGTTCACATTGCTGATGTTTTTATCCATTCCGGATTGATCAACGATTATCGGGATGGCCTGTTTAACCTCGATCTGGATATCCGGAATTATAATACTCCGGATTCCGTTTATCAGATAGATGTTAATATCATTGATGGCCGGACTCATTTGTTTAAAGAGTCTAAAAAAATGGAGGTCAGTGAGAATTCTCAAACAGCCGTTTTCACCGATACCTTGCTGAACATCCGAAAATGGTCGGCCGAAGAACCAAATCTGTATACTCTTTTGATCAGCCTGAAAAACAGTGTGGGGCGGAATATTGAATCGGTTAGTATGCCGATTGGATTCAAGAGTGTCGATATAAAAGATAAACAACTGCTAATCAATGGAAAACGTGTTTATCTCAAAGGCGTAAATATGCATGAACATCATCCTGAAAAGGGCCATGTGGTTGATGAAGAAACTATGAGACAGGATATCCTGTTAATGAAAGCCAATAATATCAATGCAGTCAGAACCTCTCATTATCCTCAGCCGGAGCGATGGTACGAGCTTTGCGATCAATATGGACTTTACCTGATCGATGAGGCTAATATTGAATCACATGGTATTGGATATGATAAGGATTCCACATTGGCTGACCGGCAGGAGTGGGCAGCTGCTCATCTCGACCGGACCATGAGTATGGTGGAGAGAGATAAAAACCATCCGTCCATTATTATTTGGTCGTTGGGTAATGAATCTGGCGATGGAAGCAATATGCTGGCCGAATATGCTCATTCCATGGGAAACTCTACCGGCAATCTTCAGGATTATTGGGATGTCATTGAGTCTCATCCTATTCTGCAGGGAGGATTTATATGGGACTGGGTCGATCAGGGGTTGACCAAAACTAACGATAAAGGGGAAAAATACTGGGCATATGGCGGTGATTATGGCCCACCAGGCACTCCAACATCTGGCAATTTCTGCATTAATGGTCTTGTTTTTCCGGACCGGACACCTCATCCTGCATTAACAGAAGTAAAGAAGGTTTATCAATATGTTAAAATGTTACCGGTAGATCTGAAAACCGGTAAGATCAATCTGGTGAACGGATATGGCTTCTCAAATCTCTCATCATTCCAATTGCACTGGAGAATTGAGCAGGATGGAAGTCAGGTTGACGAAGGTACCGTGAACTGTCCTGGTGTACCTGCCGGTAAGTCGGCCGAAATAAGTCTTCAATATAAACTGCCTGTACCTCAGCCAGGTGAGGAATACTTTCTAATTCTCTCAATCTTCAGGCCTGAAGCCTGGACCATTTTGCCGGCTGGACACGTTTACGCCAATGCTCAGTTTAGATTGCCGGTTTATAAGGAGCGGCTGCTGGTTCCGGTGAGCGATTATGGAGATCTTGCAACAACCGAATCTAAAGGGAAAACAACCATCAAAGGCAAAGATTTCTCCATCACATTTGATGGTTCAAACGGACAGATGGTTTCATTGAAATTTAAAGGGACCGAACTTGTGAAAGAATCCATGGTTCCTGATTTCTGGAGAGCTCCTACTGACAATGATTTTGGTAACGGTTTACCAGAACGCTGTGCTATCTGGAAAGATGCCGGTAAAAATGCCAAGCTGGTTAGTTCCCGTTTTGAACAGCCTAACCCGAGACTGGCCGTTTTTGACTTTGGATTTGCCCTGTCGGATTCCATCGGACTATTTGCTTCTGTTGGTTTACGTTACAAAATTTATGGAACCGGTGATATCATGGTGGAATACCAGTTTGAGAAAAAGCGTGATTCCTTGCCAGAAATACCCCGGATAGGATTGAACCTGGTTTTGAGAAAGGAATTTGATAAGGTAAAATGGTATGGACGGGGGCCCGGGGAGAACTATTGGGATCGCAAAAGCGCCTCATTTGTAAGTCTATACAAAAACAATGTATCGAATCTTTATACTCCCTATATCAGACCGCAGGAAAATGGCTATCATACAGATGTCAGGTGGTTAAGTCTCTCAAATGGAAAAGGACAAGGGTTATTGATCGTAGGCGAACCCCTGGTCTGTTTTAGTGCGCACCATAATAAACGCGAAGATTTTACCAGTGTGCAACGGAATTATGATGAGAGGCTTGTGAATCCTGCACAATATAACCGACATACGGTTGATGTGGTGCCGCAAGATCTCGTAAGCCTATATATCGATCTTGGACAGATGGGCGTTGGCGGAGATAATTCGTGGGGAGCCCATACCCATCCGGAATACCGGATTGAAGCAAAAAGTTATCAATATCGTTTCCGGCTGAAACCCATTGGGTTAATTGACGGAGAACATAAGCTTGCCCGTCAGAGACTCGATGGATTCAATTGATTCTATAATTTTCAGATTTCCAAGCAGTTACCACACTTGAGATACCCACCCCCTAACCCCTCCGAAGTACCCACCCCAACCCCTCCCTTAAAGAAAGGAGGGGCTCTTCTCCGAGGAAAGACCAGAGCTCATTCCCCCTCCCTGTTTCAGGGAGGGGTTAGGGGGTGGGTACTTCGGAGGGGGTGGGGTGGGTACTTCAGTAATATAGTTAAAAAAAGCGGGTTGAATCTGAGGGTAGGTCAGTTGTTCTGGAATACCCTTAAAAAATCCTATTTCACCGATTTCGAAATCAGGTAACGGTCCCAATTCTAATATTTTAGCGAAAAAAATCATCCCATAAACGGGTTTCCCATTTAAAATCCCTTCGTAGGAGACTATTGGATCGAGGCTGAAATCCAAAGCTCCCGTTTCTTCGTACAATTCGCGATGAGCAGCTTCATGCGGAGTCTCACCGGATTCCAGGTGGCCTGCCGGAAGTTCCCAGGTATTCCTGTCTTTATGCTTAACCCATATCCATTGACCCCGGTATCGGCTCACAATGATCGAGAAGGTATAGGGCAACGGTTCATTAGCTGCAGGATCAAAGAACCGGATTGCGGGGGTTATGGTTTGAATTGACGATGCCATTCTTTAAATATTTTTGCTTTGTCCTCTCCAAACCTGATTATCCCTTCCAGAACGGTCTCAAAAGACCTTTCTTCCTCGAGGTGCATCGGATCCTTAGAGAAAAATTTGTCGCAATATGCTATTAATTTCTCTGCCAAGCTGATAGGTTCCATGGGTTTTATCGGGTTCGGACGCTTCCACTTCCTGAAATGGAGGTATTCACTCTGGGAGGTTATTGATCATGTCTTAACAGTTTGATTTGATCTGCTTCCCACCCACTGGGAGAATGTTTATAGGTAATTTCAAGAATGCCAAAGCCGGGAGCCCCAGGTGATAGACTTAATTCGATCCCTCCAATAAAATTCGTACTTCCGTCAGTATTTAGTTTGGTGGTATTAAGATATTTAAATCCCTTCGGTTTAAACTGTGCAGATTGATTTGTTATGGCAACCGGTATTGGAGATTCAGCAACGCGTGTTGTCCCATCCTGGAAAGTAACCGTGATCTTCGAACTGTTTTGAAAGTCAATTGCAGAAGGAATCAGATCATCCGAGTTAAATATAAGGTTGGGTTCTTTGTATGGTAGTGAAAAGAGATAATGCCGTGTTTGACGGCCGTTGCTATCGCCAGGAACATGGATCCAGGCTTCGGGAATGGCGTCGCCATCACAATCTTCAAAGAACAGCGATGGTAAAAAGCCGATAGAATTCCTGGGAACGCTCGCCAGGTATCTTTGTCCGGTGGCGAATTCCAACAACAGAAAAACGTCTGAATAAGTCATTCTTGAAGCATCCGAAGAAAAACCAAGCAGACTGGCGGTCCAGCTCATTTTTCTCGTATTGACCATTGTCTTCTGGAGGATTTGAGTACCTGCAGGGATATCAAATTCTCCAACTGTCCATAAGGGGACAGTCGACAGCGCAAATACTATTTCGCTGTAGTCGATATAATCCTTATACAGACAAGTATATCCGCGGTTAATCCAAATGGCTGAATGCCTGGCGTTTTTTTCTGTAACAGATGTACGGCCGTTACTCAAAGGAGTACCCAGAATTTCGGAAATTGCCTTTACAACTGAATCCCGGCTTAATGAATCCAGCTTCTGTATTGAATCCAGCTTCTGTATTGCGCGGTTATATTCGTGGCTTACTGTAGGATCCCGGGTCTTCCTGTCGGCGAGGTTGGCACTGATTACCCTTATTTCATGCTCCTTCCTGAATTGAAAACGTGAAATGCTATCCTTGTTAAAATTGAATTCCAGTTTTCCATGCATCCCCAGCAGATCAGCCGGATACCGCAGACCGGCAATATAGGTCTGGTTTTTGCTGGTGCCGAGAATCTCTTCACCATTTCCCATTGTTTTTACCAGGAAGTCATAGTTCCAGGATTTCAGAATGACGAACGGATCAAATGGAAAATTCTTGATATCCTGGGATTTCGCTGACTGAAAACTGAGGAAGAAAGTCAGGGTAGTGATGATCAGTATGATTTTCGACTTCATTTTTAGATATATCCTATGATTCCGGTTTTACATTGTGTGCATTCGCAAAAATTTGTCAATAAGGATTTTAATTGATCTTTAGCCTGATTAATTCCTTTTATCCCGTAAAATCCTGTGAGTGGTTTTGAAGTTCAAATAGATAACGGTATTCGCCGGCCAGATTCATCAATTCGGTGTGCGTTCCCTTTTCGGCTACCTGCCCTTCCTTGATCACATAAATCCGGTCAGCATTCTGTATAGAAGATAACCGGTGAGCAATGATGATTGTAGTGCGATTTTTCATGAGATCCTGAAGTGATGCCTGTACATAATTTTCAGATTCTGAGTCAAGAGAAGAGGTGGCCTCATCCAGGATCAGAATCGGTGGATTCCGGTAAATCGCCCTTGCAAGGCAAATTCGCTGCCTTTGGCCTCCGGACAGGGTACTGCCCCGATCGCCGAGATGAGCCTCAAGGCCTTCTTCCATCTGGCTGATAAATTCCCAGGCATGGGCAACTTTTGCGGCTGTTTCGGCTGAGGCAGCGTCTGGTATACTGCCAAATGCGATATTGGATAGAATAGTGTCGTTAAACAGAACCGGGTCCTGTGGAACTATACCCATCAGATTCCGCAGAGCTTTAGTGTTCACTTTTCTTACATCTTTTCCGTCAATCAATATTTCACCGCCCCCCACATCATAAAACCTGGCCATCAGGTCGACCAGAGTAGATTTTCCGGAACCCGACTGACCGACAAAGGCTACAGTTTCACCCTTATGGATGGTTAAGTTGACATCATTTATTACGACAGTATTTTCGTAGGAAAAACTGACATTTTTCAATTCGATTTTATCATTAAAAGAATTGATCTCAAGCGGATTAGGTTCTTCGCTCATGGGATTCTCCGACTGCAGAACCTGGTTGATCCTGTCGATTGAGGCTAAGCCTTTGTTCAGATGATAATAGGCAGTGGAAATCGATTTGGCAGGAATTAGCAACTGAGAGAAAACGGCAATATAGGCGATAAAGGAGGCAGCACTTAACCCTCCCTGACCCTGCAGAACCAGATTACCGCCAAAAGCCATCAGGCCAACTACCACCAACGAGCCCAGAAATTCAGACAGAGGAGAAGCCAGATCCCGATGCCGGGTTATTGCATTCATGATACGCATAAAAACCTGGTTCTCTTTTTGAAAATTCTTCTCGCTTTGCTCCTGTGCATTAAATGCTTTGATAATTCGAAGCCCCGATAAGGTCTCTTCAACCATGGACATCAGCCTTCCCATCTGGTTTTGGCTCCGGGAAGATATTTTACGAAGATTTCTGCCTACTGTTCCGATTAAAAAAGCACTGATCGGGAGGATAAGAAGGACGATGAGGGTAAGAGTCGGACTCATTATAAACATACCGATCAGAAAAATCAGTATGTTCAGCGGATCCCGGAAAAACTTTTCGATCGAAGCCATAACCGACCATTCCACTTCCTGAACATCCTGGGTAAGTCTCGACATGATATCGCCCTTCTTCTCACGGGAATAATAGGATAACGGAAGCTCGATTATCTTTGAGTATATCCGGTTACGCAGATCCCTGACTACCCCGTTACGAATAGGCGCCATGAAGAAATTTGCAAAATAAATGTTGGCGGTTTTCAGGAAGAATAGGGCAATCGCTATAACACTTACAACGATCAACGCTGTATGAGGGCCTTGTTTTTCAATCAGCTGGCTTAGAAGATAGTTGAAATTCTGCCCGATCGACTGCCTGGTGAATTCAAAAGAGCCGGGGGCACTGGCTACAGTGGTATCGCCAAACAGAACACGCAGAAAGGGTCCGATCAGAACCAGGCTGAGCAAAGAAAAAATCACTCCTAAAAGATTGAACAGCAGGTTAAGAATAACATATCCGCGGTAGGGATAAATATATCGTCTGATGATCTGGAAAAAGGTCTTCATTCCGGTTTGGAGTATTTTTATAAAACGTATTTACCGGCTATTATTATTATCTGAGGTTCTTTACACCCAGATAATTCCAGGGTGAAATCGCTTTTAATTCCTCCTTAACCTGTTGTTTAATATCAAGGGTGTCAATGAACAGATGGATCTGATCTTTAGTAATATGCACGTTTTTCCGGGTTAATTCTTTGAGGGCTTCATAAGGATTTGGATAATTCTCCCTGCGCAGAATCGTTTGAATGGCCTCGGAAATTACCGCCCAATTGTCCTCAAGCTCTTTGTTTATCGCATCTTCATTTAAGAGGAGTTTATCCAAACCTTTCTGAAGGGATTTCATTGCGATCAATCCATGAGCCAATGGTACGCCAATATTTCTAAGTACAGTTGAATCAGTCAGATCCCTTTGCAGTCTTGATATTGGCAGTTTTTCGCTCAGGTGATCGAAAATCGCATTGGCAAACCCGAAATTACCCTCCGCATTTTCAAAATCAATCGGATTAACTTTATGTGGCATTGTGGAAGATCCTACCTCACCTTTCCTGATTTTCTGTTTAAAGTAACTCATAGAAATATAAGCCCATATATCTCTTGAAAGGTCTATCATAATCACCTGAATTCGCCTGAGGCAATCGAAAATCGCCGCCAGGTTATCATAATGCTCGATTTGAGTCGTAACCTGGGATCTGTCGAGCTTCAGGATAATGTTAACCAAATGATTTCCAACTTCAACCCAGTTGATATCAGGATAAGCAACCACATGGGCATTGAAATTTCCCGTTGCTCCGCCGAACTTAGCCGGGTAGGGAAGGTGTTCAAGAATTTTGATCTGTTTCTCCAGCCGGTCTACAAAAACCAGAATTTCCTTTCCTAACCGAGTAGGGGAGGCGGGTTGACCATGGGTGCGGGCCAGCATCGGAATGTCATACCATTCTTCCGACATCGACTTCAGTTTGCTGTTTAGTTTTAAAAGTACCGGCAGATAAACTTGTTCGATAGCTTCTTTGATTGAAAGGGGTACAGCTGTATTATTAATATCCTGCGATGTCAGTCCGAAATGGATAAACTCCTTAAATTGCCCAAGATTAAGCTGGTCAAACTGTTCCTTAAGGTAATACTCAACAGCTTTAACATCATGATTGGTAATTCTTTCGATTTCCTTTATCCGGATTCCATCGTCAGGAGCAAAATTCAGATAGATCCTTTTAACTGATGGGATCTTTTGTTTGGGAAAGTCAAGAAGCTGTGGCAATGGTAATTCACACAATACGATGAAATACTCAATCTCAACCTGTAACCGGTATTTGATAAGAGCCCATTCCGAAAAATAGGAAGCCAACTCCTGAGTCTTATTCCGATATCGTCCGTCAACAGGGGAAATTGCCGTTAATTCCGTGAGATTCATAATCTTATAAATTTGTGGTCAAAGTTAAGAAAAATCAGTGTTATCCGGATGCCGTATTCACTACCTTTGGATTGATGAAAATTTCCGTTGTAAGTTATCTGAATTCAGCCCCTCTGGTTTACGGTATCCAGCATGCTACTGAACTGAAAGATTGTTCAGTGAGTTTGGATGTTCCAGCAGCAGGAGCGGCAAAACTTGCATCCGGTGAGGCAGATATTGCACTGGTTCCGGTTGGTGCCTTTGTGCAGCCTGGTCAGGTGGAATGGGTCGGGAGTTATTGCATCGGCGTGGAGGGGCCGGTGCGCACAGTATGCCTGTTCTCGGAGGTTTCGCTCAACAGAATCCGGAAAGTTTGGCTGGATCCCCATTCCCGAACCAGTGTGCAATTGATCAGGATTCTTGCCAGGGAACACTGGAAGTTTGCCTGGGAGTTTATTCCGGCTTCAGAAGGATTTGAGTATAACGCGATTAAAGGGGATAATGCCGGTGTTTGCATCGGGGATAAAGTTTTTGACATCGAAGGCCGCTATCCATACCGCTACGACCTGGCTCAGGAATGGATTCGTTTTGCGGGATTGCCATTCGTTTTTGCCGCCTGGGCACTGAAAAAGCCGATCGATCCAGATATGATCAAACAGCTGGATCAGGCTCAATCGGCCGGTATTAAAGCAATCCCGGACATTGCCCGGGATTGGAGTTTCAAAATCAGTTTGCCGGAATCTGAAATCCGGGATTACCTTACCAACAATATTTCCTATCAATTTACCAAAGAGAAGAAAGAGGGTATGGACAGATTTTTTTCTCTTATTCAGAACCAGTCATAATAAACAGCGGCTTGAAGTCAAAGGCATTGTATTTGGGCCTTAAACGGTCGGTATTATAATGTTTCTCAATATCAACCAATTTCTTGGTCGACGTAACAACATCCAGCGGAGCATTATCATAACGGCCATTCTTTAAAATAACCAGGCGGCCGTGAATTCCTTTGAGAATCAGGTCGAGAGCCAGGTTGCCAAAAGCCATCGGTACTATCGAATCCAGTGCATCAGGATCTCCACCGCGGACCAGGTAGCCAAGGTTTTGATTGATAATATTGATTCTCTGACCATTATTATACTTGGCGGTAAGATCTTTGATGTGGTTTCCAACTGTCAGGCCGATACCGCCCAGTTTGGCGTGACCAAACATATCTTTCTCGCCATCCATAAAACTCATATTTTCCAGACCTTCAAAGGTAGCACCCTCTGAAACCAGGCAGATTGAGTATTTTGAAGGATTATGGTTACGATCCTGAACCAGTAATTCGGTCAATCGTTCGATGTTAAATTTATATTCGGGGATAACACACCGGTGCGCAGCACCTGCCATGGTGGGCAGCATCGCGGTATAACCGGCATATCTTCCAAAAACTTCAATGACCAGAATCCTTTCGTGCGATCCGGCACTGGTGCGCAACGTGTTGACGAGGTGGATGGTGCGTGTTATACAAGTTGAAAACCCAATGCAATAATCCGTTCCCGGAACATCGTTGTCCATAGTTTTCGGAATGGCCACAATCTTGAGCCCCTCGCTGTATAGCCGAACAGCATAACTGAGGGTATCGTCGCCCCCGATTGGTATCAGATAATCAACTCCAAGCCATTCGAGGTTTTTAATGATTTCAGGCGTAAGATCATTACTTTCAGCCGAATAAATGTCTTTCAGGTGATCCGGGACAGATACTTTAGGAATATGGCTCGGGCGTGTTCGAGAACTATGAAGAAAAGTTCCTCCGGTTCGTCCGGCCCTGTTGACAACCTCTTCGGTTAATGTAATGAAATTGTTGCTGTTATCATGTTTTTTATCTCTTACCATTTCGGTAATCCCTGCCCAACCACGGCGAAGACCGATGACATCATATCCTTCACGTAAAGCCCTGATGGTTATCGCACGGATAGCCGGGTTTAATCCGGGCACATCCCCTCCGCCGGTCAAAATCGCAATTGTAACTTTCTTTTTCATAATTAATGTTTCTGGTTTGACATTTTGGTTTTGCCGGCAAGCGGAATCCTCTGTTGTCCGGCAATTGCGCCTAAAATTAATAAAAAAACCCTGTTTTTATGAAGCAGGGTTTTTTTGATATCGGATTAGAACCTCTTTTCTTTGATTCTTGCTTTCTTACCCGTTAAGCCACGCAGATAATAGATACGTGCTCTGCGAACCCTACCGTGCTTGTTGACCTCGATTTTATCAATAAATGGCGAAAACTCAGGGAAGATTCTTTCAACACCAATGCCACCAGAGATTTTGCGAACAGTAAACGTTGCAGTAGTTCCATCTCCACGACGCTGTATGACCACCCCACGGAACATCTGAATCCTCTCTTTATCCCCTTCTTTGATTTTATAATGTACGGTTATGGTATCGCCGGCTTTGAATCCAGGATACTCCTGATGTACCGCAAATTCCTGCTCTGCAATGTTTAATAAGTTCATTTCGCTAATCTTACTGGTTTATTACAAAATTGGCTGCAATATTAGCATTTATTTTACGAATTAACAAGCCAAGTTCTAAAATAGTTGGTTCATTATTTCTTCATCTCTACCACTTTCAGGCGATCGCCGTTGTTGTCCTTAACCATTCTTTTCCAGGCTTCTGAGTAACCAGGTTGATCCGGTCCTTCAGCCACTCCGGTCCCATTGTCCAGAAATTTTTCGTCTTTTTCTTTCTTGATATTACCGTCAATGTATTTTACTAAAAGATATTCAGATAGTTCCTTCCAACGATTAAAAGTGATATCTGCTTGCTGGCAAGAGTAATCGGTTAAAAATTGCCGCGCAAGTTTCTCGTCCTTTGCCATAAGGAGTTCAGCAGCTTTATCGATGGCAGAGGTATAAGAGGCAAATTTTTCCGTCAGCTCTTTCTGAACCTTAGCTACATCCTTAGCCATATAATTATACCTCAGGTAACACATATTTGATACACGGTTGAAAACCCAGAAGGCTGAAGTTTCAGAGTATTTGAGCATATCACCGTTGCCTTCGGCAAAATTTTTGGGAACATCCAGCATCCCGCAATACATCGGTACATATTGTGTGGTGGCTGCATCGTCAACGCCAAACCATAGGATACCGCCAATAGGATTAGCTAACCATGAGCGTGATTGGGCGATAAATGAAAAGCCGGTCTGCTGGGTGGCAATAGCCCGCTCGTTCAGGTATTGCTGACCATCCACTTCAAAATGCATTGGTCTCCAACGGTATGGGCATTCAAAAGCTCCTGCCCCGAGGTCTTTTGTCATATCCATAGGTGTCCCTTCAAAATGATCCGCCATAAAACTCATCAGGTTCTGTGCGGTAAGTTTTTGGTCAGGCTTGATCCATAACGGCATGGGTTTGCGGGCGTCATAACCCATTGTATAATCGAGGTATTGATCCATCCCTTTTGCAACATGATTGAAAAAGGCATAAACCCTCGCTTCACAACCCCTAAGGCTGCCAAACTTAAGCGGTGCGTAGGTATCGCGGAAAGAAAAATCCTCATCTTTTCCAGTAAACCAGCCTTTTTCCCTGGCAAAGGTGATGACATCTTTAGCATACAAACAATTCTCAGGATCATTCAAAGGGAATGTCGTAATACGGGCTTGATTGGCATGCGCACACACATAGCCGTCGGGTACTTTTCTGGCGACATATAAGATTCCGTTTTTACCCGGACCTTTACCAATGATTTCAAGTATCCACACTTCGTTTGCATCAGCGATCGACATGGATTCCCCGGATGAATAGTAACCATACTTATCACACAAAGTAACCATGGTCTGAATAGCTTCCCTTGCTGTTTTGGCGCGTTGCAATGTCATGTACATCAGGCTGCCATAATCCATTATTGCAGAGGGATTCTGCAGTTCAGGCCTTCCTCCATAGGTAGTTTCACCAATGGCCAACTGGTATTCGTTCATGTTACCAATCACGGAGTAGGTATGCGAAACCTGAGGGATCTTGCCAAGATATTTTCCGGTATCCCATTCGTTTATTTCAGCCATGGCACCTTGAAGCCAATCTGCAGCAGGCCGGTGATATAATTCTCCATATAACACATGTGAATCGGCTGCATAGCTGATCATTACAGACCCGTCGACTGATGCTCCTTTTGATACCAGAAAATTTGTACACGCAATAGAACTACCAGCCCCTATTGCAAGGAGGGTTAAAAGAATCAATATGGTTTTTTTCATGGTGTATTGAAAATTAAATAGTTATCTAAAAAATGAAATGGTATAGCTATTGGTGTTAGCCAGCTGATCAGCCACACGAATCACCATCTTGTGTTGAATTCCGGTTTTTATCCGGTGCGTATCAAACTGATACTCCAGGGAAGAATTTTTGAGATCATACTCAAGCAAAATCCATTTACCATCGATTTCTCCGCGATACCTCTGAATGCCAGAGAAATCGTCCTTTACGGTAAAACTGATGTTATTCAGTGATTTAAGCTCAGCAACCGATGAAAAGTTCATCGGTGTAATGACAGGTTTTATGGTATCAACCATGATGCAGAAGGATCCAAAGTTTCTTGTCCTGGTCACCAATCGGTTGCCTTCCCATGTACCGCCCAGGCAGCTATATTTGTTGTTTCCGAGGTATTGCGCTATTGTGGCCTTGGTCCTTAAGTTCTCAGGGAGGTTTTTCGCTTCGATGGCTAACCGGTAAAAAAGATGCACCGGCACATCCGAATGGTGAACCTGGTGAAGAGGCGAATAACTCCCTGGTATGGGATCTGATACTGCATAGTCAAAATAAATATCATCATATAGAGCTCCTGGAGGCAGGATTACTTCAAGCCCATCGGTTTTAAAAGAATTGGATTCTGCAAAGTTGAAGTAAGCATTGTAAACAGGTAAAAAATCAGGGTCATGACGAAATTTAGCAGTATCCAGCCTGGCATTGCATACCGCAACTGATTGATTGCCGGCAGCATCTTCCACAACAATCTTTATTTTAAATGTCTTCTTATCCTTCAATTCAATCCGGCCCCGATTCCTGGTAAACCGGTAAATGGTTCCTTGATTATTGGGATCGATAAACAACTTCAGAATGGCTTTCCGATTGGACATAAAGAACTTATAATCCATAAAACTATTCACATACCGCGTTTCGGCAAAAGAGATCTCATCCAGACAGGATTCGAAAAACAGGTTATCATCAATGTAGCCCTGAATCTTATACACTCCGCAGTGATTATCTGATCCGTTCAGAAGATCATAGGTTTCAATTCCTATTCCGGAGATTTCATCAAAAGGTATGGGGTCACTGACTGATGGGCGATAGGTACCGTTGGTCAAATTTAGCTGTGCAGATATCGGCCTTACCCAGTCCCGGCGTTCTTTGAGTGAGTATACATATAGCTTTTCGATAACCGGTGGAATTTCATCCCTAACTCCAATCGATCTGACCAGTGGATTTATAGGGTTTTCTGATTGTGTTTCACGCAATTCAAAATGAAGGTGCGGCCCTTCCGAACTGCCTGAAATACCTGATAAGGCAACTATCTGCCCCTTTTTTATCACCAGCTGGGAAGGTTCCGGAAAAAGGTCCACAGCAAAGGATTCTCTGCGGTACTGCTCAGAAATTACGTATTGATTAATGTTATCGTTAAACGAGAATAAATGGCCATAAAGAGAGGTGAATCCATTCGGATGCCTTATATAAAGTGCTTTACCGTAACCGCCAGCCTCAACTTTTATCCGGGAAACATATCCGTCTGAAACTGATCTGACCGGAATCCCTGTGGTGCCGTTCGTTTTGATGTCAATTCCGGAATGAAAATGGTTTGCCCTGGGTTCCCCGAAGTTCCCAGCCAGAAAAAGCGGGATATCGACAGGCGAAGTGAGGGTACTCCGATCCGGTCCGACCAGTGACTGCCCCCTCAATGGAGCAAGGAATTGACAGAATATCAATAGGTTAAACGCGAATAAAATCTTCACCATTTTTTTCATGGGTTTCAAAGATAACGGATCGGGTGGTAATTCTATCCAAATTTTGATTTGATTGATCTGTATGTTACCTTTGTAATAAAAAGAGACCATGACATTCGAGCAGGAGGAAATGATCCGCCAGCTTAGGTACAGGATCAGGTTACTGATGGCGAGATACCAGAGCCTGAAACACGAAAACGAAAGTCTGGTTGCCGAGAAAAATGAGTTATTAACTTTAGTAGAAAAACAAAAGAAAGACATAAACCATCTCGAACAGAAGTACACAACGGCTAAGCTGGCCAAATCGGTTCTGGTACCATCAGAAGACCGTGAAACAGCAAAAGCCCAGATTAACAGGATTGTGCGGGAAATTGACGAATGTATAGCTCTTTTAAATAAATAGGAGGATAAGTGGATAGCGGGTTCCATATAAAATTACAGATTGCCGGACGATTCTATCCATTGATCATCGATCGTAAGGATGAAGAAAAAGTAAGAAAAGCAGCCAGGATTATCAATGAGAAGGTTGGACAGTATCAGCAGCGTTATCGTGATAAGGATGGACAGGATTTTCTGGCTATGGCAGCTTTTCAGTTTGTATTGAAACTGATTGAATTAGAAGAAAAGTCAAACGAAACTCCTTTGATCACAGCAATTGGGGAAATTACCGAAGAGCTGGAAGAGTTTATACAGAAAAACTAGGCGTTCTTTGAATAAAAATATTGCCCGTATTAATCCTTAATCCTTGTAAAACTCAACATTTTTCACATTGGAGCGAAGCTCATAACTTATTAGGACAGGCCTCGGTTATCCCGTTTACCCGGGAGAGTTTCTTAGGAAGCCAGTGGAAGCCCGATGAAGTTGGCAGCTCCATCCCTGTTTAACTGGGGTTTTTGTTGTATTAAGGTTTTAGTACGGGTTTTTTTTGAGTTACTGGGATGTATCCCACTTTATATATAACCAATTAAAAATGAATAAATTATGTTGATATCAGGTATAATTATAGGTATAGCTTCATTTCTGGTCGGAGGCACAATTGCGTTCTTTGCCGGACGGAAATCCTTACAGACTAGGGCTTCTAATGTCTTGAAAGATGCAGAAGCTGAAGCTGAAATGATTAAGAAGGACAAGATTCTGCAAGCCAAGGAGAAATTTCTTCAGCTTAAAGCTGAACACGAACGGATCATCAATGAAAAGAACAGTAAAATCCTGATGGCTGAGAATAAAATCAACCAGCGGGAAGCAGGTCTTTCACAGAAAATAGAAGAGAATCAGCGTAAGAATAAGGAAATTGAGGCCATTCGTACCAATCTGACTCAGCAAATAGAACTACTGAACAAAAAGAACGAAGAACTCGACAAGTTCCATAAACTTGCCGTTGAAAAGCTTGAAACCATCTCTGGATTATCTGCCGAAGAGGCAAAAATGCACATAATGGAATCACTTAAGGCAGATGCTAAGTCTGAAGCCATGGGCTACGTTTCTGAAGTAATCGAAGAAGCAAAAATGACTGCGTCAAAAGAAGCCCGGAAAATAGTGATCAATACCATCCAGCGGGTAGCCACTGAGGAAGCCATTGAGAATTCTGTTACCATTTTCAATATCGATAATGATGATATAAAAGGACGGATTATCGGTCGGGAAGGCCGGAATATCCGCGCTCTCGAGGCAGCAACCGGTGTTGAGATAATTGTGGATGATACCCCGGAAGCTATTATCCTGTCGGCTTTTGACCCTGTTCGCCGCGAGATTGCCAGGCTATCGCTTCACCAATTGGTGACCGACGGCCGGATTCATCCTGCCCGTATCGAAGAAGTGGTGAAAAAAGTGGAGAAACAGGTAGAAGAGGAAGTAATCGAAGCCGGCAAGAGAACCTGCATTGATCTTGGTATTCATAATCTTCACCCCGAACTGATCAGATTGGTCGGGAAAATGAAATACCGCTCTTCCTATGGCCAGAATCTTCTCCAACATTCGCGCGAAGTAGCTAACCTCTGTTCCATTATGGCAGCAGAGCTGGGACTTAATGCGAAATCAGCCAAACGGGCTGGTCTATTGCATGATATAGGAAAAGTTGCCGAGGAGGAACCTGAATTGCCGCATGCCTTGCTTGGAATGAAACTTGCCGAACGGTACAAAGAAAAGCCGGATGTATGCAATGCCATCGGCTCCCATCATGAGGAAACCGAAATGACTACTTTGTTGGCACCAATCGTTCAGGTTTGTGATGCTATCTCTGGCGCCCGCCCGGGCGCCCGCCGTGAAGCTGTCGAATCATATATCAAGAGACTCAAAGAGCTCGAAGATATGGCCTTAAGTTATCCAGGCGTCGTAAAAACCTACGCAATCCAGGCTGGCAGGGAACTCAGGGTTATCGTCGGAAGCGATAAGGTCAGCGATAAGGAAGCCGAAACCCTCTCTTATGATATCGCTAAAAAAATACAGGATGAAATGACCTACCCCGGTCAGGTTAAGATTACGGTTATCAGGGAAACACGGGCCATTAGTGTAGCCAAGTAATGATCGCCATAGACGAACAAATCCGGGCTGAATTTGCCCGACTTTTTCAGGAATGGTCTGGGGAAATACCCCAGGCCATTTCTGCTTTACCAGAATCAGGATCCTATCGTTTGTATGTCAGAATATCAGGATCATCCAAACATGCCGTTGCGGTTTATTATACCGACCTGAAAGAAAACCTGGCTTTTATGGGATTTGCAACTCATTTCAGGAAAGCCGGCATACCGGTCCCCGAGATTTATTGCTGTTCCCCTGACTCCTTATGTTACCTGCAGGAAGATTTCGGTGATCATGATCTGTTTGAAATTCTACAGCATTCTGAAAGCTCACCATTCAGGGAGCTGAGAGTGGAATTATTGAGAAAGGTCATTGAATGGTTACCACGTATTCAGATCGAGGGGCATAGGGGCTTTGACTATGATCTGGCTTATCCCAGGAAGGTCTTTGATAAACAATCCATGTTATGGGACCTTAATTACTTTAAATATAATTTTTTAAAGCTGATAAGGATACCTTTCGACGAACAGGCCCTTGAGGATGATTTTCATACCTTTACCTCTTTCCTCGCAGAAGCTCCTCAAAATGCATTCCTATATCGGGATTTCCAATCCCGAAACATCATGATCCGGAACAACCAGCCCTGCTTTATCGATTTCCAGGGTGGCCGTATGGGTTTCCCTGGTTATGACCTGGCTTCGCTGCTATTTGATGCAAAGGCCGGTCTGTCGCCGGATGAGCGTGCTTCCCTGTATTCAGCATACATAGAGCATATCGCGCAATATGATCCGGTCTGGCCGGCTTTGATGGATCGATATTATCCCGGTTTTGTTATGATACGGAAAATGCAGGCTCTCGGTGCTTTTGGATTCCGTGGGCTTATAGAAAAGAAAAAAGCATTCCTTCAGAGTATTCCACCCGCTATGATTAACCTCGACTGGGTTACTTCCCACTTCAGGATAGAACCTGAAATTCCGGAATTATGGAGAGTACTGCGCGAACTGCCCCATCATAAAGGGATGAAACGAATTATTGCTGATATAATGAAACACCCTGATGAAAAATGAAAGCATTAATCCTTGCTGCCGGAGTGGGTACCCGTTTGAAGCCGCTAACTGATAATGTTTCTAAAGCCCTGATCAGGATAGCCGATTACAGCCTGTTGGAAATTGTGATCCGACGGATGGCCGGAGCTGGTATTAAAAGTCTGGTTATTAATGTTCATCATTTTCCTGAACAGATCATCGATTTTCTTCGGTCCAAAAACAACTTTGGACTGGATATCAGTATTTCTGATGAATCAGGTGAACTGCTCGACACAGGCGGAGCCATTAAAAAGGCTAGTGCATTCTTTCAGGGGGAGGAAACAGTCCTCGTTCATAATATTGATATACTGAGTAATCTCAATTTTCACACACTGGCCTCGTACCATGAGGGAAAAGGTGCTCTGGTTACTTTGGCAGTAAAAGACAGGCCAACCTCGAGGAGCCTTCTTGTTGATGCATCGGATAGATTGTGTGGCTGGGAATTCCCGGACAAGAATTTGAGCATTCTTACCAGGGATAATCGTAAGGGGTTGAAAACAACTGCATTTAGCGGGGTCTATGTTTTTTCTACCAAAATTTTTGAAAAATTCCCGGAAGAAGCGGTTTTTGGTTTCATACCCTGGATTCTGGATCTCGCCTCCAGCGAGAAAATTCTGACCTGGGACCAATCCCCTGCTTTCTGGTACGAAGCAGGCCGCCCTGATTCCATTGCCCTGGCAACCCGTTCCCTTAGCTTCGATGTGAATGATCCTGCTTTTATCAGGGAAAATCCTTGATGATTTTATATCTTGACAGACCATAATTCTGCCAATTGTCAAAATTTTTAGTCTACCGCGCATCAGCCGGATCAGGTAAAACATTTATGCTGGTCAGGAAATACCTGCAACAGGTATTCGAATCCCCCGGAGATTACCGCAGAATTCTGGCCGTTACTTTTACCAATAAGGCAGCGGACGAAATGAAGGGAAGAATCCTGACAGAACTGGATGTGCTCGACAAAACCCCGCAACTTTCCAAACATCTTGAATATCTTACAGATTACTTCAGGCAAACTGATCATTGGGTTCAAAAAATTGCCGAGCGGATAAAATCTCAAATGCTTCATGATTATACCCGAATATCCGTCGGCACGATCGATAGCTTCTTCCAGCAGGTTCTGAGATCATTTGCCCGTGAATCCGGATTGTCTTCAACCTTTCAGCTCGAACTGGATACGGACCTGGTTCTTGAAAAATTTTCGCGGTATATTTTTACCGAAGCCACCACCAACAACCAGCTAATGAGCTGGCTGGTTGAATGGGTGAATGAAAGAATGGAAAACAAGGAAACCTGGCATAAGCTCGAAACCGACCTGGTCAGGCTTGGACAGGAACTTCTGAAGGAAGATATCCTTGCGTCTTTTGTTTCGGATGTTTCTTCTGTTCCTACACCTGACGAAATTTCACAATTAAGGAATTTTTGCAGGCGGACCATCAGGGAGTTTAACGACTCCAAAGCAAAAATCGCCAGCGAAGCCGCAAAAATTATTAATAACAGCACCTTTACGATTGAGGATTTTAGCCATGGTATGTCTGGCCCGGCGGGGTATCTTCTGAAATTGGCGGATGCAAAAGAGGGACCAAAACCACGGGCTCTCGAGAGCCTGAATAATCCCAACAAATGGGTCAGCAAAAAGAGCCCGGCAGCTATCCGCAATGGTATTATCGACAACCTTTATCCGAATCTTAACCGGTTGATGGATAAGGCGATCCGGCTTTATGATGAAAATTTTTTCCTCTATAACTCATCGAGAGCAGTCAATAAGAACCTGTATGCACTCGGTTTTGCTTCTTTTTTGTTTGACTATTTCAGGGCCTATTTTAATGAAAATAACCAACTGCTATTAAGTCTTGCTCAACCATTAGTTAATCAGATAATTGGCGATAATCCATCACCCTTTATCTATGAGAAAACAGGAACCTGGTATAACCATTTTCTGATTGATGAGTTCCAGGATACTTCTGATCTGCAATGGAAAAATTTTAAACCGTTAATTGTGGATAGTCTGGCCTCTGATGGCTTGAGTATGATCGTCGGTGATATTAAACAGTCACTGTATCGTTGGAGAAACAGTAACTGGCGACTCCTGCATCAAACGGCAGTGGCGGATTTGCAGGCATTTGAAAGTGTTTTTGTGCCACTTGGCACAAATCAGAGAAGCCGGAAATCTATCATCGATTTCAATAACCGGATCTTTTCCAATTTACCTGCGATAATCGCTAAAAATCTGGATTTACCATCTGCCAATGAGGAATCCATGGTTGGAACTCAACCCGATATCATCCGTCAGGTATTTGATCAATCGAGCCAGGAGGATGGGGGAAAGGCTAATCTTGAAGGGAGGGTGGAAGTCCGGTTTGTCGACAAAACTGATAAAGCCAACGATTGGAACGAAAAACTGGAACAGGATCTTCCAGAAATAGTAGAGGATCTGCTTGTTAATAAGGGTTATAAACAGGAAGATATAACCTTCCTGGTGCGTAGAAATCTTGATGCTGATAAAATCACAAAAATTTTATCACACTCCGGAAACGATTGGACTTTTATTTCATCAGATGTTTTCAAGATTGGGAATTCGCCGGTTATTAAGATGATTCTGAATGCCATGCGATTTATGGCAGATCCCGGACAAAGCCTGTACCGTGACCTTTTTCTTTGGGATGCTTTTTTGCGGTCACATTCCGGTAAAACACCGGTTCCAGGATTTCAATCAGCTGAACAGGAGCATTTTCAGCGTTTTATGGATTCTGTAATAAATGCTGACCTGTTAACGATTACCGATGAGCTGATCCTGTTCTATGGCCTCGATCAGAATGAAAATGACCTCGCATATATTTTCCAGTTCAGGGATCAGGTTAAAAGTTGCATGAAAAAGGGTATCAGTCATCTTGATGGCTTTCTGAACTGGTGGGATACCAGTGGTCACAAGCAGATGCTGGCTTCTGAAAGCCTGGGTTCATCCATGCGCATCATGACCATCCACAAAGCAAAGGGATTGTCAAGTCCGGTTATCATTATTCCTTATTGCAACTGGGAATTTAACCACAGTGCCACTCGTGCTCCATGGCTTTGGGTACCTACTGAAGGAACACCATTCAGCCGGGTTAGTCTGATCCCGGTCCGCTATGATTCCTCCCTCGAGCAGTCCTTTTTTACAAAAAGCTATGTGAGCGAAAAGATCGACACTTATCTGGATAACCTTAATCTTTTGTACGTTGCATTTACACGAGCTATCGATGTGCTGATTGTCTTCTGTCCTTACGGGAAGGGATTTAAAACCGTAGCTGATGCTATGTTCGCGGATTTGAATAAGAATCTTACGGACGGGGCAGTTTTCAAGCTGGGAAATCCGGATTTTAAAAATCCAAAACCAGCGAACCCGAACATTCAGGAGATCCATCTGAAAACGCCTATGATTACCGGAAAGTTGAAATCCAGGATATCACATCGGGTTGATGAGGAATTCGAGGGCACCCGGTTCGGTAAAAATGTCCATCATATCCTGGAAACCGTTCAATCGAAAGGAGATCTGGCCGCAAGCATCAGCCGGTCAATAATTGCCGGGTACTTTTCTCCGGAAGAAGCAGTGACCGTGGAGGCAAGAATAACACAATTATTCAATATTCCGGAAGTGGATGATTGGTTCTCCGGAAATTGGGAAATACTGAATGAAGCCGGTATTCTGGTTCCCCGTTTTGGAGAAAGGCGGCCTGACCGGGTAATGATCCATGAGGGTAAAGTGGTGGTAATCGACTATAAAACCGGCGTTCGGGAACCCAAACATGAAATACAGGTTGAATCCTATATGAAACTCCTGTCTGCCATGGGATATCATGACGTTAGGGGATATTTATTATATATTGATTCAGAACTCCTGATTGAAGTCATATTCCAAGCAAACTCCTCTCAGCCTGACCCAGATAGGAATGCTTATCCATAACTTATTAATAGGTTTTGCTAAAGTTAGAAAAAGGAACAATTCAAACCCCTTATTAGTTCTTCTTCTGCTCAAATTCGCTAATTTTGGTCAATCCAGTATCATGATAAATTCATTCATTTCTCTAGTTGCCAAGGATATTCTGCAAGTTGCCGGCAGTGATTTAAAGGATCTTGCAGTAATTTTTCCTAACCGCCGGGCAGGAGCAATCTTTCGACAAGAACTTATCGGGCAGGTGTTAACCCCATCCTGGTCTCCCGGAATTTTTAGTATCGATGATTGGTTGGTCGGGCTTTCCGGATTGGAAAAGACCGATAAGCTGGTGGAATTGGCCTTGCTTTTCCAGGTGGTAAAACATGAGCTTCCACATATTGAGGCTTTTGCGAATTTTATCGATCTGGGAGAGACACTCCTGGCAGATTTCGATGATGCTGATAAATACCTGGCCGATCCCCTGAAACTCTTTACTGCGCTGAACGAGATTAAGAAAATTGATAATCAGTTTGATATTACGTCTGATGAAGAGCTGGTTGATCGCATCCGGGTATTCTGGAGCAGTTTTGGATCGGGGCGATCATCACATCAGGAAAAATGGCTTGAAATATGGGATAAGTTGTATCCTATCTACAAGGCGTTTAATAATTGTTTGCTTGATAAGGGCATAGGTACATCGGGCATGTGCTACAGAAAAGCGGCAGAAGATCTCATCCAGGGAAAAATCACACCAGGGCGATATAAAAAAGTGGCTTTTGTTGGATTCAATATTCTTACTTCCGCCGAGGAAACTATTTTTAACCACCTGAGGGATAATGGAATCGCAACCTTCTATTGGGATTACCACCCCTATTATCTTGAAGGTACTCATGAAGCAGGTAAATTTATCCAACACTATCTCAAATTATTCCCTCCGCCACCCTGGTTTCAACCATTTCCGGATGGGGCCTGGGATTTCTTTCATTCGCCCGATCCGAAAGAAACAGTCACAGTTGTTCCGGTAACTTCCAACACCGGACAGGTTCAGGCACTACTCAACGATATACAGGGCCGCCCAAACGTCAAACGCGGAATTATCCTGTCGGATGAAAGTTTGTTTTCTGATCTTTTATCATCCTGGCCAGATGATACCCTACCGGTAAATTTTACCTCTGGTTATCCTTTACGGGATACTCAAGCGGCGGGTTTTTTTAATAACCTGATTAATATCTATCTGGATTTCAATCAATCAATTGATAAACCATTCTGTAAGGCCGGTTTAATTCTGGCATTTCTTCGGCATCCATGGGCAAAATGGTTAACCGGAGATTCAACTGATTCCCGGATTCAACTGGTTCAACGGCGTTATCCGGAATCCGTTCCGGCTGAATTTGTGAATGGTGAAAGCCGGTTATCACCATGGATCGGCACCCTCAATATAGTCGTTAATTTTCTTGATCGAATAAATGGAATCGGCACCCGGTTGATGGCTTTTGAAGCACTTTATAACCAGATTGAAAAAGCCGCAATCGGGTCGGTTATTTCACAAGCCGGTATATTCAGGGAGGTTATCGGCACATACAGCCTTAAGCTCGACGCAAAATCTTTGTCGAAATTATTCTCCCAGTTTTTAAACACCAGTAAAATAACACTCGAAACCGACCGTGATGCCTGTAATCAGGTTACCGGTATTCTTGAAACCAGATTGGTTGATTTTGATGAGGTATTCATTCTGTCTTTTAACGAAGGTATCTGGCCTTCCAAAAGTTTGCCGGGCTCTTTGATACCCTATTCAATGCGTAAGATTTTCCATTTGCCAACGGCCGAGAACCGTGATGCGATGTACGCATATTACTTCTACCGGCTTATTCAAAGGACAAAATCGCTGTTTATATATTACCTCACCGGTCATATGGATGATGTGATCAGATCAGGTGAGAAAAGCCGATATATCACACAATTGCAATATGAATTCCCGAAGAACATTGAATTCAGACTTGAACCTCCGGCTCGGGTAGGAAACTCGCCAAGCGCAATAATTATCAGGAAAGTGGGTGTAGTTAAAGAACGGTTAGGCCGATATCTCGCCAGGAATGGGAGCAGCAAGTCATTGTCGCCCAGTGCAATTAATGAATATATGGATTGCAGCCTGCGGTTTGCTCTTGAAAGGATATTTGACTTTAAAGAACCTGATGAAATTGCTTATGCTTCGGAACCAAAAGGTTTTGGAATTCTGATTCATCAGGTTATGAACCGTTTGTACAAGGAATTTATTGGAATTGAAAAAGGTCCTGACGCTGGGTGGCTGCAACGGGTCATTCATGCTCAGGATAGGCTTGCGGAAATCATCCTGGAGGAATATAATGTTGTGCTAAAAGAACCGGGGGCTGTAAAACCCGGCGGGAAAGAACTCCTCGCTATGGAGGTGGTCAGGCAGTTTTTAAATAAAATACTTGAATTTGACCAGCGGATTTTACCATTGAGAATTCTTGGTCTTGAGCAGAAATTCCGCATGCAATATCCCATTGAAATTGGCGGTCAAACGGTTACGGCAAACCTCAATGGAATAATTGACCGCATTGATCAGGTTCCTGAAGGAATACGAATTGTAGATTATAAAACAGGCAATTGTGAATTGAACGCAAAGACCATTGACGAAATTTTCGATCGTGGATCTGCGAAAAGGCCGAAAGAAGTATTTCAGGTGTTGTTGTATTGTGAGTTTTACCTCAATCAAACCTCAGCAAATGCAGATTTGATGCCATGCCTTTTCCGACTGGGGCGTTTCAGGGCAGGGGATAATGAACATCGTACGAAAGTCGCCGGAAAGGAGATCGTCTTCCCGGAAATCAGGAATGAATTTAATACAGGCTTTAAAAATATTCTTGAAGATCTTTTCAATCCGGATATTCCCTTTGTCCAAAGCGATGATGATCAGGTATGCCGGTATTGTCCCTTCACCGGGATATGTTCGCGCGAGAATTATTCCTGAAGAAGATCCGGCCTTAATCGGCGGGTTCTTTCGATAGCCTGTTCCATTTTCCAGTTCTCAATTTCGCGGTCATTCCCGGAAAGCAGGATCTCCGGCACTTTCCAGCCTTTATATTCTGCAGGCCGGGTATAAAGCGGTGGTGCAAGAAGGTTATCCTGAAATGAATCTGTCAATGCCGATTCTTCATCCGAAATCGCACCCGGCAGCAGTCTGACAACAGCATCCACGATAACGGCCGCTGCGAGCTCTCCGCCAGTCAGAACATAATCGCCGATCGAAATCTCTTTTGTGACCAGATGATCCCTGACTCGTTGGTCGACACCCTTATAGTGGCCGCAAAGAATAATCAGATTATCGAGACACGACAACCGGTTGGCTAATTTTTGAGTGAAGGGTTCTCCATCCGGTGAAGTATAAATGATTTCATCATAACCTGTTTTGGATTTAAGGTCCGCAAGGGCCAGATCTATGGGCTCAACCATCATGACCATCCCGCCGCCACCCGAAAATGGGTAATCATCGATGGTCCGGTGCTTATCAAAAGAGTAATCACGAAGATTATGAATATATATTTCAGCAAGTCCCTTTTGCCTGGCACGCTTAATGATCGAATGATCAAGCGGACCGGTCAAAAGTTCAGGGAGTGCGGTAATTATATCTATGCGCATAATGGATTGAATTCATTGCAAATATAGTCTTAACGGGGATGGCTTTTTTTAATAAAAAATTAGATATTTTTGTCGGAATGTGTACATCTGGACGAAAGCCCGGTTTTCTGTTCGTTTGAACAACTTAGCATTGCTGAGGTATTGTAAGATTTAAAACGTTTGTTATGACTAAAAAAGATCAACTGCCAGAAGAGCAGTTACAGGTTGAAGGGATTGAAATCCCTGATACAGCAAGCCAGGAAGTTATTGAAGCGGAAGCTGTTGTAGAAGAAGTTGTTGTAGAAGAAGCGGTAGTAGAAGAAACAGTAGTACGAACTGAAGCTGAACTACCGGAAGTGGTTGCTGAGCAGCAAGTTGAAGCAGTTGAACCGGAAGTGGAAGAGGAATCCGAAGAAGTGGTTGAAGTGCCGGAAATAATTCCAGAACCGGAAGTTTTACCGGATAAGACTGATCCTGAGGCAACTGAATTGGTTGCTCGTCCACCGATTAACATTGACTACTCCGGTTATTCCCGCCCGGCACTCCTCGAGGCGCTTGGTCTGTTGCTCAATCATAGAGCTATTCATGAGGTTACCCGCGATATGGAAAATATCCGATCAACTTTCTATAGAAAGCTAAAAATTGAATCGGAAGAAAAGCATAAGAAATTCATTGAAGAGGGCGGTGTCGAGGAAGAATACAAACCTGCTCCCGATCCGCTTGAGGAGGGTTTTAAAGCCTCCTATGAACAGTATAGACTAAAAAGAACTGTATATTCAAAAGCCCTTGAGGGAGATAAAGAGGGCAATCTCAAGAAAAAGCTTGAGATAATTGATCATATAAAGAACCTCCTGAATACTCAGGAATCCCTGAATAGGACATTTAACGAGTTTCGTGATCTGCAGCGGCAATGGAGGGATATCGGACCCGTTCCCCAGACAGATTTGCATAGTTTGTGGGAAAACTACCATCACCATGTGGAGAGATTCTATGATTATATTAAGATCAATAAGGAACTCAGAGACCTTGATCTTAAAAAGAACCTGGAAATCAAGATTCATATCTGCGAACAGGCTGAAGAATTGTTGCTGGAACCATCCGTGATCAAGTCATTCGGTGAACTGCAGCAACTTCATAACCAATGGAGGGAAATCGGGCCCGTTCCGAGTGAGAAGAAGGACGAAATATGGGATCGATTCAGAGAAGCAACCAATCAGATCAATCGTAAGCATCAGGAGTACTATCTGAATCTGAAAGATGAACAAAAGAAAAACCTGGATGCAAAAACCCATCTGTGCGAAAAGATCGAAGAAATTCTCCAAAAACCCGTTCAAAGTCCAAAAGACTGGAACGATTTTTCGCAGGAAGTGGTCAAGCTGCAGCAGATGTGGCGCAGTATTGGCTTTGCTCCCAGAAAAGACAACAATAAGGTTTATGACCGGTTCCGGGCGGGTTGTGATGAATTCTTCAACCGCAAAAGGGAATATTTCTCCCGCCACCGTGATGATCAGCATGGTAACCTTCAGCTAAAAACCGACCTCTGTATGCAGGCCGAATCACTCAGCAACAGCACCGAATGGAGGAAGACTTCCGATGAACTGGTTACCATCCAGAAAAAGTGGAAAGAAATCGGACCGGTCCCAAGAAAGTATTCAGATCCTCTATGGCATCGGTTCCGCATTGCCTGCGATGCTTTCTTTAAAAAGAAAGCCGAGTTCTTCAGTTCCCAGGATTCTGAACAGATTGAGAATCTGAAATTGAAATTGGAATTGGTTGAAAAGGTCAAGTCGTTTACTCTTTCCGATAATCATTATGAGGATCTTATGATCCTCAAAACCATTCAGAAAGATTTTACTTCAATCGGCCACATACCTATTGAGAAAAAAGATGAGGTTCAAAGAGAGTTCAGGGAAGCCATTCACAAACTTTTCGACCAGCTGGAAGTAGATGAACCAAAAAAAGAAATTTTGCGATATAAACAAAAAGTTGATAACTTTGTTCAGTCCCCCAAAAATAGAAACCGTATTTCATCCGAAAGAGAGAAATTGGTGAATAAGCTTAAGCAAATGGAAAGTGACGTTGTTCTCTGGGAGAATAACATAGGTTTCTTTGCGAAATCTCAGAAATCTGAATCACTGATCCGTGAGGTGGAAAATAAGATCGCCCAGGAGCGTGAGCGTATTCAGCTGCTTAAAGAAAAAATAGATTTGCTCGATCGTTTCGAATCGTAAAACTTTATCATTTTTAAGATGAGAACTTTGAAAATCCTGTCAGCTTTTGCTATTTGGGGTATTTTGCTTAGTATCAGCGGCTTTTCACAAACAGGGGTAATCCGTGGTTTTGTTTATGACAAAAAAACAGGGGAACCTGTTATCGGCTGCAACGTTTACCTGGGTGATGGCACTGTGTGGGGTTCGGGGACTGATGTTAACGGCTATTTTACAGTCAGTAAAGTACCGCCGGGTAAGTACACCATGGTTGCGAGTGCGGTGGGTTATCAGAAATTCTCTAAAGCGGTGGAAATTCTCGACGGCCGGACTATCAATGACAAGATTTACCTTGATCAATCAGTCCAGAACATCGACGAGGTCGTAATTTCCGGAGAAAAACAGCAAATGAAAACTCAGGTTCAAACCTCTGTTATCAGGGTTACACCCAAGCAGATGGAGAGAATTCCTAACATTGGCAGCGAACCGGACCTTGCCCAGTATTTGCAGGTGCTACCCGGGGTGATCTTCACTGGTGACCAGGGTGGGCAGTTGTACATCCGCGGAGGCGCACCCATTCAAAATAAGGTGTTGCTCGATGGTATGATCATCTACAACCCTTTTCATTCCATCGGACTATTTTCTGTTTTCGATACTGATGTGATCAAGCAGGTCGAGGTTTTAACCGGTGGATTCGGTGCTAATTACGGTGGCCGTATTTCCTCAATTATGGACATTACTACACGTGACGGCAACAAAAAACGGATATCAGGAAAGTTCTCGACCAGTACTTTTATGGCTAAAGCACTGATTGAAGGACCAATCAAGAAGGCAAAATCCGACTCCGATGGTTCCTCTTCCTTTATCTTAACAGCAAAGCATTCATTTCTTGAGCAATCCTCAAAGTATCTTTATAAATATATCGATACAGCCGGGCTCCCTTTCAATTTTACTGATGTCTACGGAAAAATTTCATTAAATTCAAGGAATGGCAGCAAGGTTAATTTATTCGGATTCAATTTCAACGACCAGGTTACCTACCGGGATATAACTGACATCGGTTGGAATACTTATGGGTTTGGCTCAAACGTCGTACTCATTCCTGGTGATTACCCTGCATTGATCAAAGCGAACATTGCCTATTCCAAATACCTGATCACCATGAATGAGGCCGATCAACAGCCTCGTCAGAGTTCAATTGATGGCTTTAACGTTGGACTTGAATTCGTTTATATTTTCGGGAAAGACCAGCTTGAATATGGAATCGAAACCCTAGGTTATAATACTAATTTCAATTATTTCAACTCCGTAGGGCGCAAGATTACCCAGCAACAATTTACTACTGAGCTGGCCGGATATGGCAAGTACAAGATGACTTTGGGAAAATTCCTCATCGAACCCAGTTTCCGGCTGCATTATTATGCTTCCCTGAGCGAAGTCTCACCGGAACCCAGGCTGGGCCTGAAATACAACATGAGCGATAATTTCAGGGTTAAATTTGCTGCGGGCATGTATTCCCAAAACCTGATTGCCGCTAACTCCGACCGGGATGTGGTTAACCTGTTCTATGGATTCTTATCCGGACCGGAAAATCTTCAGAAAGAATTTGATGGTAACCCGATTAATACCAAATTGCAGAAATCAAACCATGCTATTCTGGGTTTTGAGTTTGATCTGACTAACCGGCTCAATCTTAATGTTGAAACCTATATTAAAGACAATATCCAGCTGACCAATATCAACCGTAACAAATTATACGATGATACCGGCGATAATCAGGATAAACCGGAATACCTGAGAAAAGATTTTATCATTGAAACAGGTAAAGCTTACGGGATCGATTTTTTGCTCAAGTATGACTACAAACGTATCTATCTGTGGGCAACCTATTCCCTTGGCTGGGTGACTCGTTATGATGGGGTCATCAAATATCCGCCTCACTTCGACCGCAGGCATAATGTGAATCTGGTTGGATCATATACTTTTGGAAAAGACCTTACGTGGGAATTCAGCACCAGATGGAACCTCGGTTCAGGATTCCCTTTTACTCAAACTCAAGGTTTCTACGAAAAGATTCCTTTCCATGATGGGATTAACACTGATTATACAAGGGTAAACGGAGAATTGGGCATTGTTTATGGCCCGCTTAACCAGGGCCGGCTGCCTTATTATCACCGCCTGGATATCAATCTGAAGAAAATGATTCCAACCGGCGAGGATAGTGAACTCGAGATATCACTAAGTATAACAAACGTTTACAACCGGAAAAATATATTCTATTTTGACCGTATCCGGTACGAAAGAGTTAACCAGCTTCCTTTTATGCCATCTTTAGGCATTAACTGGACATTCTAACAATTGTATGACCGCCAAGCAGACTAAATACATTTTTGTAACCGGTGGTGTTACATCTTCATTGGGAAAAGGTATTATCTCCAGTTCATTGGCCAAGCTTTTACAGGCACGGGGTTTTGCCGTTACTATTCAGAAACTCGACCCTTATATTAATATTGACCCCGGTACTCTTAATCCATATGAACATGGTGAATGCTATGTAACTGACGATGGGGCGGAAACGGACCTTGATCTTGGGCATTATGAACGATTTCTGAATTGCCCGACATCCCAATCCAATAATGTTACCACCGGGCGAGTATATCTGTCCGTAATCAATAAGGAGAGAAAAGGCGATTATCTGGGCAAAACGGTGCAGATCATACCGCATATTACCGATGAGATCAAGAGAAGAATTAAGATACTGGGTTCAAAGGGGAAGTTTGATTTGGTTATTACCGAGATCGGCGGCACAGTTGGTGACATTGAATCGTTGCCATACATTGAATCAGTCCGCCAATTGAAGTGGGAAATGGGTGATCGGGTTTGTGTGATCCATCTTACACTGGTTCCTTACCTGAGCGCATCAGGCGAGTTAAAAACAAAGCCGACTCAGCATTCCGTGAGGATGTTGCTGGAAGAGGGTGTGCAACCAGACATTCTTGTATTACGAACGGAAAGGCCGCTGAATCGTGAAATCCGTAAAAAAGTCGCCTTGTTCTGCAACGTGGAAGTGCGGGCAGTAATCGAGAGCCGCGATGTCAGTACGATTTATGAGGTTCCCTTATTGATGCAAAAGGAAAGGCTGGATGAAATTGTTATCGAAAAATTGAAGCTTCCCGGTAATACAAAGAGCGACCTTGAACCCTGGAGGGAATTTGTAAGATCAGTTAAAAACCCAAAGCAAACCATAAAAATTGGTTTGGTTGGCAAGTATGTAGAATTGCACGATGCCTATAAATCCATCTCAGAAGCTTTTATTCACGCCGGAGCAGTCAATTATTGTAAGGTCGATATCCAATGGATTCATTCTGAGACGCTTGAAGAGGGTAACATCGCAGCAATCCTGGGCGATCTAAAAGGTATTCTTGTTGCACCCGGCTTTGGCCACCGTGGTATTGAAGGAAAAATCAGTGCAGTCCGATATGCCCGTGAAAACAACATCCCGTTTTTAGGAATCTGCCTTGGTATGCAATGCGCAGTGATCGAATTTGCAAGAAATGTTCTAGGATTGACACGAGCCCATTCTACCGAGATGGATACCAAAACACCCGATCCGGTTATTGACCTGATGGCAGATCAAAAAGAGATCACTGACAAGGGTGGAACTATGCGATTAGGGGCATATACCTGTGCCATCAAAAAGGGCTCACTGGCTTCCAGTATCTATCATTCCGGTTGCGTGAGCGAGAGACACCGGCATCGCTATGAGTTTAATAATGCCTATACCGACCAGTTTAATGCAGCCGGTATGATACCCTCTGGTTTCAATCCAGACACCAATCTGGTTGAAATAATGGAGATTCCAAATCACAAATGGTTTATCGGGGTGCAGTTTCACCCGGAATACCGCAGTACGGTGATGAACCCACATCCTCTTTTTGTGAACTTTGTGAAGGCTGCCTTGGAATAATTCCTTACTTTAGCCGGCTAAATAATTTTTTCAACTGAATCGATCAGCGATGGATAAAAAGTCCCTTATTGGCTTACTTTTAATGGGAGTGCTGCTTGTAGGATACAGCATTTTTACAAAACCTTCCAAAGAGGTTCAAGAGAGAAATCAAAGAGAACGAGACTCTATCTCCTTGGTGGAGGCACAGAAACGTTTGGAAGCAGATCAGAAAAGGAATCAGAATGATACTCTTTCACAAACTGCCGCAGCTCCTACACCAGAAGAACTCAGCCAGAAAAGGGTGAATGAACTTGGAGCCTTTGCTGAAGCTTCAAACGGAGACGAAAAATTCTATTACCTGGAGAACAAGAAAATCAGGATAAAGTTTACTTCCAAAGGAGGCCGGCCCTATTCAGCCGAACTGAAAGATTATAAGACCTTTGAGGGTAAACCGTTAATTTTATTCGACGGCGAGACCACTCACTTTAACCTTCAATTCTTTTCTCAGAATAAATCGATTGCCACACAGAATCTCTATTTCCAGCCGCAAACACAGGCGACCGAACAGAACGCGGAATCTGGAGCTAAAACATTGGTAATGAGGCTTCCGGCTGGAAAAGGGGATTATATCGACTATGTTTATACCCTTGAACCGGATTCTTATAAACTTGGGTTTAATATCCGTATGCAAGGTATGGATAAAGTGTTTGGTAAAAACACTTCAATGATTGACCTGGATTGGGCAGTTGAGGCACGACAGCAGGAAAAGGGACGGAAATGGGAAAGTGACTATGCAATTGTCCAGTATAAGTTTTATCAGGATGATGTTGGAAAGCTTGGCATGTCGAAAGAAAAGCTTGTTTCAGAAAACCTTACCACAAAGGTTGAATGGATCGGATTCAAGCAGCAGTTTTTTTCGACTGTATTGATGGCAGATACTTATATGACCAGTGCCCGGATCAGTGCCATAACTCCTGCCGGAATTGTAGGACCAATAAAAACCTTTTCTGCTGAAATAAGCCTGCCTTTTGAAGGTAAAACGCAGGAAGATATAGGTCTTACTTTTTATTTTGTTCCCAATCACTACAAAACTTTAAAGGCTGAGGGGCATGAGCTGACCATTCTGGTTGATCTTGGATGGAAATGGATTTCCTGGATAAATAAATGGTTTGTAATCAATATTTTTCATTGGCTGGAAGGAGTCATTGGCAATTACGGGATCATCATTATAATCTTAACGATCTTCTTCAAATTGCTGGTTTTCCCATTGAGTTATAAATCCTTCCTCTCGGGTGCAAGAATGAAGGTTTTGAAACCTCAGATTGATGAGATCAATAAGAAATTCGGTGCGGACAAGGCTATGGAAAAGCAGCAGGCAACTATGGCTTTGTACAAGAAAGCCGGAGTGAACCCCCTTGGTGGCTGTCTTCCTGCCTTGCTGCAGATGCCGATATGGATTGCATTGTTCCGGTTTTTCCCGTCCTCAATAGAACTCCGTCAGCAATCATTCCTTTGGGCCCATGATTTATCGACCTATGATTCTATTTTGACTCTGCCATTTACTATTCCTATGTATGGTGATCATATCAGCCTGTTTACTTTGCTGATGGCCTTGTCCATGCTGGTCACCACTAAAATGCAGATGGATCAGACCCAAACAGCACAACCGGTACCAGGCATGAAAATCATGATGTATATGATGCCGGTGATGATGTTGGCGTGGTTCAACTCTTATGCTGCCGGGTTAAGTGTTTATTACTTCTTCTCCAACGTTATATCTTACCTTCAGCAAATCGTTATCAAGAGATCTATTAATGAAGAAAAGATCCTTAATAAATTGAAGGAGAATCAGAAAAAGCCCATGAAAAAGTCGAAATTCCAGGAAAGGCTTGAGGTGATGGCCAAAGAGAGAGGGGTACAGAAGAGATAACGTAGAGACGTATATTTACGTCTACAACTACGTAGGTTGTGACCCGTCAAGACGCAAATATGCGTCTCTACGCAGATCGACCATTTTAATCGCTGTCAGTGCAGCTTCGATTCCTTTATTTCCATGTACTCCACCTGAGCGGTCGATTGCCTGTTGGAGGTTATCTGTTGTCAACACCCCGAAAACACTTGGTTTGTTGAATTTCATTCCAAGTTCCATACAGCCCTGAGCAACGGCCTGGCAAATAAAATCAAAATGCCTCGTTTCTCCCTGAATGACGCATCCAATCAGGATAACGGCATCCGGATTCAAGGATTCAAAAAGGAACTGACCGCCTAAAGGAAGCTCAAAACTGCCGGGTACGTAATGTAAATAGATATTCTCAGGCCGGGTTCCATGTTTGATCAATGTATCAACCGCACCTTGGGCCAAAGGTGCGGTAATCATTTCATTCCATTCCGAAACAATGATTCCGAACGTCATATCCGGGTTATCCGGTATGGAGGCAGGATCGTAAGCGGATAGATTCTTTAATGATGTTGCCGTAATTTTTATTTTACAAGTCCGGCTTCGGCACGGGCTATATATTTTTCGATTTTCCGACCCTCGTTAGATTCCGGATAATCTTTCTGTATCTCCTTATATAAAGGTATTGCTTTATTATATTCCTTGTTAGCTTCGAGAAGTTCGCCGGCTTTCATCAGGTAAATTGGCGTCACGAAATTATTCGGCCGCATCCGCGCTGCCTTCATATAATAATCAACGGCTTCATCAGTCCGGCCCAACTCGCTATAGGCGTCTCCAATCGCTCCTTTTGAAATCGGACTTACCATTTCATCCTTCAGTGTGAATTTCTTCAACTGATCGATGGCATCCTGAAATTTGCCCAGTTTCAGATAGGAAATACCGGAATAGTAACGAGCCAGTTTTGCCGATCTGGTTACCTTATACTGATCAATAATGTCGAGAAACCCTAAATAATTGCCATCACCATTCAGAGCCAGGTTGAAGGAATCTTTTTCAAAATATTGCTCAGCAGCAAACATTTGTGACTGTGCTTCTTTTTCCTTCGGTGAAACAATAAACCGCTTATAACCCAGGAAAATACCAACAACTGCTACAATTACTATCAGGGCTATGGTAATTGTTCTCTGATTCTGCTCAATAAAATGCTCAGTATTTGTCAGCGCGTGCTCGACTACTTCCAGATTGTCTTCTTTCTTACCTTTCGATTTGCTAACCATAAACTTTATTATAAAAAACATGCAAATTTATAATAATTATACCTTATTTGAAATAGCCGGGGTAAAAAACTGTGAACGTGCCACGGTTCCCTTGACTATTGTTATTTTTGACAGCAAACGGGAGAAGTATGTATCTGCGAAAACTGAATTTACTGAATTTTAAAACCTACAGTGAGCTTGATATTGAACTCTCACCAAAATTGAATTGTTTCGTAGGTAATAATGGTGTTGGTAAAACAAATTTGTTTGATTCCATCTATTACCTGGCCTTTTGCAAATCTTACTTCAATAGTCTGGATGCTGACAATATCAAACATTTCTGTGATTTCTTCATGATTCAGGGCGAGTTCGTGATTGATGGGCAGGTTGAACGCATTCAGTGTGTTTTAAAGAAAGATCAGAAGAAAAGGATCAGGCGGAATGATAAGGAGTATCAGAAATTGGCAGATCATATAGGGCTCATCCCCCTGGTAATGGTTTCACCAGCCGACACGAGCCTGATTCTCGAAGGCAGTGAGGAGCGAAGACGATATATGAATGGGGTAATTTCCCAATACGACCGGCAATATCTGGATGATGTTATCAGGTACAATAAAGCTTTGGCTCAACGAAATCGTCTTCTGAAAGAGTTTTCGCGCCATAAGTATTTCGATGAAGATTCCCTCCTTATCTGGGATGACCAGCTTTCTCCCCTTGGCGAGCGAATTTATCAGCGGAGGAAGGAATTTATTTCACAACTGCTGCCCATTTTTCAATATTATTATGATTACATATCCAGTGGCCATGAACAAGTTGAACTCAAATACCTGACTCAGGCTGGTGACAGATCACTTTCTGAATTGATGAGGGACGCACATGATAAAGATAAACAACTGCAATTCACCAGCGTCGGCATTCATAGAGATGACCTGGTACTCGAACTTTCCGGATATCCGATGAAACAACAAGGTTCGCAGGGCCAGCAGAAAACCTACCTTGTTGCATTAAAAATGGCGCAATATGATTTTCTCAAGAAAATTTCGAACGTACGGCCACTGATTTTACTGGACGATGTTTTTGATAAACTGGATGCCAACAGGGTGACCCGGATCATCAAATTGGTTTCGGAGGACCATTTTGGCCAGATTTTTATCACGGACACTAATCTGCAACATCTTCAATCAATCCTGTCCGGGTTAACGGCTGAATACCGGTTGTTCCAGGTTACGGATGGTCAAATAAGCCTTTTATAATCATGGTAATCAGGAGAACTCAATCACGGCCGATCAAAGATATTATCGAGGAACTACTTAAAGCCTCCGGTATTGATCAGAAACTGAAAGAACGCGAACTGATCAGGCAATGGGATGATGTAGTGGGAATAATGGTTGCCCGGAGCACTGAATCCATCTATATCCGCGATCGTAAACTATTTGTAACGATCCGGTCGTCAGTCATCCGGAATGAAATGGTGATGATCCGGGAAGGGCTACGAACTGAACTGAACCGCCGAAGTGGTCAAGTCATTATAGATGAAATTATTATAAAATGACCGGCAACCGGAATCTATACACCATCAACCGGTACTAATTCCAGAAAATTACCATCGCGGTCGAACCTTTCACTTTTTGAAAAGAAAAAGTCGGCTTCCTTGCGGGCATTGGAATCACTATCGGAACCATGAACAGCATTTCGCTGGACTGATTCAGCAAACAATCTGCGGATGGTGCCAGGTTCAGCCTTTGCCGGATCGGTATTTCCAATCAACTTCCGATAGTCCTCAACAGCATTCTCCTTCTCCAGGATAGCCACAACAATCGGACCTGAAGTCATAAATTCAACTAACCCGTCAAAAAAGGGTTTTTCTTTATGAATATTATAAAAATAAGCTGCCTGAATCTGGCTCAGCTTGGTATATTTCATCGCAGCAATCGAGAATCCTGCTGCCGAAATCATCTTTAGGATATCACCTATATGCTCATGAGATACGGCATCCGGCTTGATAATTGTAAGAGTGATGTTACCAGTCATAATTGAATCGTTGTTTCTATAAAAATAGTAATTTCCTGTTTCCAATTACCACCGATTGCTATCTTTGATTGATGCAAAAAGAACTCTTTGACGGGAACCTGAATCTCAATCAGGAATTGGGATGGCATGATATCAGGACAATTTTCCTGAATCCATGCAAAGTATTGATTCTGACTCATAAAAACCCTGATGGGGATGCAGTTGGATCTGCCCTTGGGCTCAAGTGGATTTTGCAGCAACTTGGCCATTCGGTTGATGTTGTTATCCCCGACGATTCCCCTTTGTTCCTTAAATGGCTTCCCGGTCACAATGAAATATGCGTGCATGATCGGAAGTCGGGGGGCCACATAATTCCTCAGTTGTTCACGGATTGCGACCTGATAATTTGTTCCGATTTTAATGCCCCGGAGCGCCTGGGCTCGGTTGAACCTTTGTTCCGTCAATGCACCAAACCTTCTCTTTTAATCGACCATCATCCTGTAAGTGAATCGTTTACCAAATTGCAGCTTGTCGATTCCTCGAAAGGTTCTACATCGGAACTGATTTTTCTCTTATTCCAAAAACTGCAATTCCTTGAATATGTTGGGGTTGAAGCTGCAACTTGTTTGCTTGCCGGTATCATGACGGATACAGTAGGATTAAAAGTAAGTTGCTCTTACCCTGAAATCTTTGAAACGGTTGCCGCACTGATGCGGCTTGGAGCTGATAAGGACCGGATATATTATGAGATTTATAATATGTTTTCGGCCGACCGGATGAGGTTACTGGGATACAGTCTCGATCAGAATATGAAGGTCTTGCCTGAATTTCGGACAGCATATATTGCTTTGACTATAAGCAAGTTAAATAGTTATCGCCACAAAAAGGGAGATACCGAGGGATTTGTAAACTACCCCTTATCTATAGCGGGTATCGTATTTTCGGTGTTGTTTACCGAGCAGAGTGATCATATCAAATTATCACTGAGATCACGCGGAAGTTTTCCGGCTAATGAATTTGCCCAAAAGTATTTCAATGGCGGTGGCCATAAAAATGCGGCAGGCGGAAAATTCTCAGGCACTATGAAAGAGGCAATTGACCGCTTAGAATCCGTTTTGGATGAATACCGGGAATTACTCCATGCTGACCAAAACTGATCCGTCAAACCAATCAGAATCCCATGCGTATTTTCAAAGTTTTAGTTTTCCTGCTTATAATCGTTTCATCTTTTGCGGCGGGAGGTTGCAAACCAAAATATCGTCAACAAGATAAACCTGTGAACACCTCTTTTCCTGATCAGGAATCTATTTACCGGTCCAATCAATTGATGATAAAGGAAAATGCTAAATCAATCAGAGATCAGGCTGCTATTAAAGGTTGGAACCTTACAGAAACAGGTACAGGAGTTTTTTATCACGTCTATAATTTGCTGAAAAAGAACAAGTCAAAGAATATCGAACCGGGGGATTGGGTCTCGTTAACATACAAACTGAGTCTCCTCGATGGCACCGAATGCTATTCTTCAGAAAAACAGGGCTTAAAACAATTCGTTGTTGAGAAAAGTGAAGCTGAGCCGGGTTTACATGAGGCCGTTCAATATCTTCATCCAGGCGACAGTGCTCTGGTTATTATTCCTCCTCACCGGGCATTTGGTCTGGCCGGTGATGGAAACCGTATCCCGCCGCGAGCCATTCTGGTTTATGAAATTCGTGTTGATTCAGTGGCCAGGCATCTTAATAATTGACCATTTTCCTACTTTTGCCCGAAATACCATGATTATGAGATTATCTGTCGTTGCTCTGCTCGTTGTCATTATTACTGGTGGCTATTCTTGCAGCAGTAAGGAGAAAGGGTTTAAAAAGCATCCATCGGGTTTGTATTACCGTTTTATAGAAATGAATCCTGAAGGTATTGCTCCTAAAACCGGGGATATCCTGGTATTATCCCTGAAAATATTGAATGAGGATAATAAATTGGTGGATGAATCCAACTTTTACCGGATGCAGCTTGGTAAACCTATGTTCAAGGGTGATTTTTATACGGCTTTGTCTTTATTACAGGTAGGCGATAGTGTTTGTTTTAAGCTGGATGCTGCCGGTTTTTTCGAAAAGAACAGAAAACGGGATTTGCCTGTTGAATTCCGCCAGGGTGATCCGGTATATATTTATGTGCGGTTAAAAAACATGTTAAGCTCGGAGGACCTTGAAAATGAAAAGGAAAACACTTATCATACCGACTTTAAACAGGAGATGAATCTTCTTAAAAACTATATTGAACTCTCAAACACCACCGTAAAACCAACAACTTCAGGCCTTTATTATATCGAAAAGAAGAAAGGAAAGGGCCAAAAGGCTGAAGTTGGAAAAACCCTGGTCGTTCATTATACCGGAACAACAATAGATGGAAAGATTTTCGATTCCTCACTCCAAAGAGGCAGACCATTTTCATTTGTCCTCGGCCGTGGACAGGTTATCAAGGGATGGGATGAAGGATTTCAGTTTATGAAGGAGGGTGGGGAAGCACGATTTATCATTCCATCTGACCTGGCTTATGGAAAGAGTGGTTACACCAACCTGATCCTGCCCTATTCCACATTAGTCTTTGAAGTTGAATTATTAGAAGTAAAATAGAATGATACGTATGAAATACTGTATGTTAATTGTTTTGACAGCAACACTATTCTTTGTTGGTTGTGAATCTGGCGACCCTTATGAAAAGGAAAGACTCGCCATTGAAAATTATAAGCAAACTCATAACATTACTGCTGAACCCCTATCCAGCGGGCTGTACTATATTGAAACAAAAGCAGGAACAGGAGCCAGTCCGGCCTACGGTTCAAAGGTTCGGGTCAAATACAAGGGAACCTTTGTCGATGGATCGGAATTCGATTCGGGAACATTCGATTTTTTACTCGGATTAGGCCGTGTAATAGCCGGCTGGGATGAAGGAATCGGATATATGAAAGAGGGAGGAAAGGCAATTCTAATCATTCCATCTGATCTTGGATATGGACCCAACGGTTCTGGATCAATACCCGGATATACCCCGTTAATATTTGATGTTGAGCTGATTGATATCTTTTAAAGATTGATAACCAGTCCGTCATACCCGGGTTCAATACCGGCTGGCAGCTCTTTAATCAGATCTACATATTTGCCGGCCTGATGAGATAAGTGCGTCAGGTATGCTCTTTCCGGTTTGATCTCCTGGATTAATTTGATGGCTTCCGGTATGCTGTTGTGCGACAGATGTGCTTCCCATCGGAGTGCATTTAGAACCAGAATCCGTGTTCCGGAAATTTTCGCCATTTCTTCGGGGGGAATGTAATTGGTATCGGAGATATAGGTGAAATCACCGAACCGGAAACCCAGAATCGGAAGTTTGTAATGCAAGGCGCGGATCGTAATGATTTTCGAACCGTTGATTTCAAAGGACCCCGGTGAGATATGGTGCAGGTTCATCTGCGGAATTCCCGGGTATTGAATCACTGAAAAAACATAGCCAAAATTTTTTCGGATAGAATCCTGCACTCTTTTTTCAGCATAAATATCAATTGCCTTGCGATGCAGGAAATTTAATGCACGGATGTCATCGAGACCCGAAACATGGTCCTTATGTTCATGGGTCAGCAGGATCGCATCAATTTTTCTGACAGAAGTCCTTAACATCTGCTGCCTGAAGTCGGGGCCTGCATCAATTAAGAATACCTGGTCCTGCCATTCAACGAGGGCTGAAGAACGTAACCGGTTGTCTCTGGGATCCTTCGAATTACAAACTGGGCATTCACACCCGATGATCGGCACACCCAAAGAAGTCCCTGTGCCGAGTAAAGTAATTTTCAGAGTAAAATTCATTATTCATTCAAATCACCAAAGATAACAAACATGGGCCTTTTTCTTATTTTTACAATATGAAAGGTACCCTTTGGTTAATTCCGAATACGCTTGATGATGGTGACCCTTTACGGTCACTTCCGGCAATGGTGATTGAGCAAGTCAGGCTCATGCGCTATTTCATTGTGGAGAATGAGAAAAATGCCCGGCGTTTCCTGGTTAGGGCAGGAATGAAAACCATGCTCGAAGAAATAGAATTTGGATTATTGAATGAGCATACACGGGCTGAGGACCTGGAACCTCTTATCCTTCCCATCCTAAAGGGTAGCGATGCCGGATTATTATCGGAATCGGGTTGTCCGGGTATCGCCGACCCCGGAGCAGATCTCATCCGGCAGGCTCATTCGTCGGGGATCAGGGTTAAGCCGATGGTGGGACCGAGTTCGATAATAATGTCGGTTATGGCCGCGGGCCTCAACGGACAGCGATTTGTTTTTCATGGATACCTCCCGGCAAAACCTCAGGACCGGGTCAGGAAAATTCGCGAAATCGAAAGCCGTTCCAAGCTGAATCAGGAGACACAGGTTTTTATTGAAGCTCCGTATCGTAACTGTCAAATGCTTACTGATCTGATAAATACTCTATCTCCGGATACTTTTTTATCGGTTTCGGTAGACCTTACCACTGACCAGGAATTGATCAAAACCGCCCGGGTTTGGGAATGGTCTAAATTTGAAACCGACCTGAACAAAAGATTAGCGGTTTTTTCAATTTTGAAAACTTAAATAACAATCCTATGGGCCTTACTTTGATTGAAAAAATACTGGCAAACCATTCCAAGCACCTGACGGTAAAACCCGGGCAAATTATTGATGTTGCCATGGATGTCAGGGCAGCTCGTGATTTTGGTGGTGCTAATGTTGTCAAGAATCTGAAAGATAATGGGTTATCAATCGATGATCCGGCTAAATCTTTTTTCACCTTTGATTGCAATCCTACGGGATCTGATCAGAAATATGCTGTTAATCAGCATATTTGCCGGCAATTTGCCCGTGAGAACGGGATCAGGGTTTATGATATCGATAAAGGTATCGGAACGCACATCCTTATCCATGATGGGTTAGCGTTTTCAGGCTCGACAGCTGTTACTACTGATTCTCATGCCAATATTCTGGGAGCGGTGGGTGCTTTCGGGCAGGGTATGGGCGATCAGGATATTGCTGCTGCCTGGGCACATGGAAAACTTTGGTTCAAAGTTCCTGCATCTGTAAAACTTATAATCAATGGGGAAAGGCCAGAGGGTTTATCGGCCAAGGATATCGTTCTTAACCTTTTAGACCGGTTCGGTGCCAATGATTTATTAGGATACAGCGTTGAGATATATGGTGAATCCATCGACGAATTAACTTTGGACGAACGGATCACTATTGCCAGTATGGGAACCGAAATGGGAGTTATTACCCTTCTTTTTACACCAAACCAGCAAGTGTTAAATTATTGCTCGGATAAGGCAGGGAGGCTTATCAGTCCGGTGGTTGCAGACCCTGATGCGCATTATGAGAAAACCTTCGAACTCAACATTGGAGATTTTGTAAAAAGAGTCTCTCTTCCCGGAGCTCCGCACCATACAGCCCCAATAGAGTCTCTTGAAAACATAAGGATTGATTCAGCATTCATCGGAAGCTGCACCAATGGCAGATATGAAGATATGGCAATCGTAGCCAATATTCTGTATGATCGGAAAGTTGCTCCAGGTGTGGTTTTGAAAATAGTACCTGCAACAGACGAAATCTGGCAACGTTGTCTTAATGAGGGCTTTATTAATATTTTTAAGAGTGCGGGAGCTTTGGTATCAAATGCCGGTTGTGCCGGTTGTGCCGCAGGCCAGGTTGGACAGAATGGCCCGGGGGAAGTAACAATCAGTACCGGAAACCGGAATTTTCCAGGGAAACAGGGAAAGGGCGAGGTTTATCTGGCATCACCGGCTATCGTTGCCGCATCAGCCATTGCCGGGTTTATCACAACTCCGGAAGGATTACCCGATGAGCCCTTGGCTAACGCATCTTCATTTCAAAAAGTCAGTGATGTCGCAAAACCGGCAGTTTCTGCAGCCGGGCCGCGTAAGATTCCGGCACCTGATAAGCCCGTCGAAGTTGAAGGACGTGTCTGGTACATCCGTGAGGACAATATCGATACGGATATGATTTTCCATAACCGCTATCTGGCCATTACGGATATTAAGGAGATGGGGCAATATACCTTCGATAACCTGAATGGATATCAGGATTTTGCTAAAAAGGCACAGAAAGGGGATATCATAATAGTACAAAAGAACTTCGGCAGCGGCTCTTCCCGTCAACAAGCCGTCGATTGCTTCCTTTCGTTGGGAATACATTGTGTTTTGGCTGAGAGCTTTGGTGCCATTTATGAACGAAATGCAATCAACGCGGCATTTCCAATAATCACTTATACCTCCCTGGAGGGACTTGACCTCGCTGAGGGAGACATGATCCGTGTAAATTATGAGACAGGTGTGATAACAAGCCTGAAAACCAATAAATCCATTCAGGCTGATCCATTTAGCGAAGTACAATTAGAAATTTTTAAACGTGGAGGACTATTCTGATGGGAAAGACATTTGTTGAAAAGATACTCGGAGCTCCGGCCGGAGCGATTGTCTTCAGGAAGCCGGATATAGTGCTTACCCACGATAATACATCCAGTATTTTTAGCACTTTCAGGAAGATGGGTGCCGAAAAGATTCTTGATCCGGACCAGTGTCTGGTGGTTCTGGACCATAATGCACCTCCAACGGATTCTAAGCTGGCGACTCAATATCAAATGATTCGCCAGATCGTGAGATCTCAGGGCATCAAGAAGTTTCATGATGCCGGTGATGGGATTTGTCACCAGATCATGTCTTATTATGCCAGGCCGGGGATGATTATTGTCGGGAGCGACTCACATACATGCACAGCAGGTGCTTTCAATGCGTTTGCTGCCGGTATTGACAGGACGGAATCTGCAGGACTTTGGAAAAAAGGAGAAACCTGGTTTTTAGTACCTGAATCGATCAGGATCAATCTGAAGGGGAAAATAAATCCTGGTGTTTTCGCGAAAGATATCTCTCTTTATCTGATCGGAAAGATTGGTTCAGACGGTGCCAACTATCTCTCGATAGAATTTCATGGTGAAGGATTGGATTGTTTGAGTATTTCCGACCGGATGACATTGGCCAACCTGGCTTCCGAAATGGGAGCCAAAAATGCAGTCTTCCCGGTTGATTCAGTTCTGGCCGGCTTCCTTGATTCGACTGACGATGGAGTTTGGGCGGATCCGGATGCTACATACCTTTTCGAAATTGACATTAATCTGGGAGATATGGTTCCACTTGTGGCAGCACCTCATCTCGTTGATAACGTAAAAACCGTGGCGGAAACCTCCGGTACCATTGTTCATGAAGGCTTAATCGGTACCTGTACCAATGGAAGGATTGAAGATCTGAGGATTGCTGCATCCGTTCTCAAAGGCAAAAAGGTAGCGCAGGATTTCCAGCTATTGGTGATCCCGGCCTCAAAAGAAATCTATCTCGAGGCCATTGAAGAAGGATTGATCACAACGTTTGTTAACGCCGGCGCAACCATTCTAAGCTCATCCTGTGGACCCTGCCTCGGAACCGGGCAAGGAATACCGGCTGACGGATTCACTGTTATATCTACTGCCAACCGTAATTTCAAAGGAAGAATGGGCAATCCCAACTCACAAATTTACCTTGCTTCGCCTGCAACTGTTGCTCATACTGCACTCAATGGTAAGATCACTGATCCCAGAGGACCGGGGCACTCAGAATTTTTCATTTCCGGGAGGCCGGAAGGAAAGACACCTGAAATCCCTGCCGGAGAAGACCGATATTTTAAAGGCGTCTGGAATTATGCCGACCAGGACAATCTGAATACTGATCAGATGTTTGCCGGAAATCTCACATACAATATCCTCAGCTCCGATGGCGAAAAAATTGTTGAACACCTTTTCGCCGGGTTTGATGCTTCCTTTGCAACCAGGGTCAAATCCGGGGACATAATAATTGCCGGAGAAAATTTCGGATGCGGAAGTTCAAGGGAACACCCGTCTGTGGGCCTTGCTTATGCCGGGATTAAAGCGGTTATTGTAAAGTCGGTAAATCGGATTTTTTACCGTTCATCGATTAACCAGGGTCTTTTATTGATCGTCCATAAGGAGGCTGTAGAGGCTTATAAGCCGGGTTGTGAAGTTTCTATTGAGTTTAGGAACGGGTTGATCAGGATCGGGGAAGAGCAGTTTCATTTTGAACCACTGCCTGAAAAACTAATGGAAATCCTTGAAAAAAAGGGTCTGGTAAACTGGATCAAGGAATAATAAAAAATAGCTAAAAATGAACAAGCTGCATAGGTTTTATGTTGTCTTGATCGCATTACAGCTGATCTTCCCGGGAATCGTTGGATTTTGCTTCGGTCAGGCCCAGGATGCTTCCATGACCGGAGCATCAGAGAAAATTTATGCCATTCAGGTGGCAGCTTCAAAGGTTTACATCGACCCTGAATTCTTCAAGCAAAAGTTTAACCTCACCGAAAATGTCAGGTATTTCTGTAAAGATGGCTGGTATAAGTATATCATTGGTTCCTACAAAACTGAAACTGAAGCAACAAAAAAGCTGGCTGGATTGAAATTTGAGGCATTTGTTACTTCTGTTATCGAAAACCGAAGTCTGCCGGAAAGCAGCGTCAGTCCTTCCGACACCTCTCAACTTTCTCAAAGCGACTCACTTAAGTCCCAGATTAACGAATCGGAATTGCGGCGGATTTATAACCAAAAAATCCGGGACGCAGATTCAGCCTTTAATATTTCTAAAAATCTATTGCTGGCTACACAGTTGTACCAGGAAGCATCCTTAATCGAACCAGATAAAAATTACCCTAAAGACCAGATTATAGAGATTGATAAACAGCTGACACAGAACCAGTCGCAATCGATATTCTCCAAATTGACTTTAAGAGTTTATATCATCGCAGGATTTGCTGCTACGTTAATCCTTGTGCTGGGGATAACACTGGTAATCCGGGCAAGAAGTCAAAAGCGTATTAGACAGAAAAGTACTGAAAATAAAAAACAGGTTTTGATTGATGAGATCATGCAGTTGTATCCCAATTTAGCTAGTGAAATTTCGAAAAAATTGAAGGAAACATGCCTTGATCAGGAACTTGTTCACGACGAGATAGAACGGTGCCTGAACTCTACCAATGAAGTTTTGAGAATGGAGGCTGAATTGGCCCTGATCCGCCTTGATATTGATGATCCTTTCTCCTTTCTCGACAAGCTTCACCAGGAATTTACTTCGTGGGAACAGCTACATGTTTTTGAAATGATCAAACGTAACCGGGTGTCTATTCCGGATTTTTCGAGGTGGCTGAATTCACCAAATGAAACGATTGTTTTATTTTGCAGGCGGATGATCGGGGCTTTTAAGCAAGATTATAAGTTCGGGATTGAAGCTGTTCATGCCCCGGAAGAAATAGAACCAACCGGGGTTAAAGGGATTGACGATATGCTGAGAAATTCGGATGAAGATTTACAGGCGGTGGCAGGTCAAATCCTGAACAATAAAATCAACCAGTAGGGTTTGGCGCGGCTTGAGCCTTGAGCGGGACTGGGACGGAGGTGGGACAAAAGGCCCCAGACTGAAGGCCGGGGTTAATGAAGAGCATCCGTTGCCACAATTGTTTCAATTACCAGAGTGCCCCCATATCAATTGCCACTAGCTTTCCTCTATAAATCCCTTGTAAGATATCAGCAAAAAGGTTAAAAAACAATTTCCTCTGCGAGCTCTTCGGCTCTAGTCTGTGTGCTGATGAAAGGGAGTCAGTTTAGAAACGGGGTCCATGCCACC
>Ga0265292_1000583_pt1 | contig 47747 bp, 61 predicted proteins | sample Munlanlewell296A_FD_189080 | JGI IMG/M metagenome (GOLD analysis project Ga0265292, IMG submission 189080) | Leachate microbial communities from a municipal landfill in Southern Ontario, Canada - Leachate well 296A | ecosystem: Engineered > Solid waste > Landfill > Unclassified | place: Canada... | reverse complement strand
GTATATTGGTTGGACAGACCAAGATTATTTGGAAATTGGCCGAGGCTTCGACACCGCCTTTAATCTTGGGATTGGCGGTGGTGACGGTCAGGTAACGGTTTTCGACCGAGGGAATGGTGGCGGGGTCGGCGGTAGTCCAGGTGAGACTAGTTTGATCGACATCGGTAACGGAGATGAAGGGCGGGATCGAGTCGAGATAAAAAGTTCTGGTGGCCGAGGTAGCGGAGATATCGACATCGTTGTAGGCGATCACCTTCCAGGTGTGATAACCCTGAGCCAGATCGGTCTTGGGGGTGACGTAAAAAGTTCCGGCGGAGGCAGTGGCCGAGTAAAAATAAAAATCGACTGAAGTCAGCGAGTCAGCTAAGCCGGAGGCAAAGACGGCGCCGTCCAGATAAAAGTCGTAGTGATTAAGGGGTGTAATCGGCAAGGGGCTGGGACGGAGCCAGGAGAAAGTGGGTCGGGCGGTCTTGACGGTGGCGTTGGCGGCGGGCACCAGCAGAACTGGAGCGGTGAAGGATTGATCCACGACGGTGGCCGAGACCGAGGAGGTGGAGGCTTGAGGATTGGTGACGGCAAAAACAACTCCGTCATTGCGATCCCGCCATGGCGGGAGAAGCAATCCATCCCCTCTGGATCGCCACGCTACGCTCGCGATGACGATCATGATAAAAATGGCGAGTGGCTTCACTGATTTAAGTATAGCGGATTGTGGAGGTCGGGGAATTATTTATCTTCGATTTGTTCGAGTTCTTTTTTGAGTTCTTGGACTTCTTTCTCAAGTTCTTCTTGGTGTTTTTTACTGCGCTTGTTCAGGAGGATAATGATAGTCAGAAGAGAGACGAGGATGATGAGAGAGTAAATGACGAGACGGATGGGGAAGAGCCAGAAGAAAACAGTGGCGGTGGCGACGGCGCCGGTGGTGCCGTAGGCGAGATTAAGATCGGCGCGGTACTTGCCCCAACCCCATTTTTGGTTCCAGGTGGCGACGAAGTCTCGGGAAGTTTCGGGGAAAACGTTACCGACTTCCAAGGGAAGCTCGGCCACTTTCAAATTAAAGGGATCGGAGATAACGATACTGCCTTTGGGGGTGACGTGAACGTCTGAGAGACTTTCGACCGTGCCTTCGATGCTGACAGGACCTTTTTCGGAAAAGCTAGGAATAGCGAAACGAATGAGGTTAAGTTTTTCGGTGACCGGGCCGGCCACGGTAAAGTAAATCAAGGAGCCGACTCTTTGGCCGATGAGAGAGGCGGTCTTTTTTAGTTCTCCGGGCTTGATGTCGCCGCCCAGCATATAAGTGAGCATGGCATAGTGACCGCCGGAGAGAGCGGTGGTGGGGACTTTAATTTTGATGTTGACGGTTTGAGTGGTTTGGGCGTCGACGGGAATGAGGTCCGGGGCTAGAACCCAGGAAGCGAGAGACCAGCGGTTGCCGGCGGCAGACTTGACGGGAACGGGTGTGCCCTTGGTATCGTAAACAATGAAGTCTTCGACGGTGACGGTATAGTTTTGGGAGACTTCCGAGTCGTTTCGGACTTTTAGCTGGGCGGTGATGGTTTCACCCGGTTTGCCCGAAAGGACGAGGCGAGGAGGGATAGCGGTGATGGTAGAGTCGGCGGAGACAGGATGGATCCCCGCTTTCGCGAGGATGACGATGGTGAAGAAAAGAGAAAATACAATCGTCATCGCGAGCGTAGCGTGGCGATCCAGAAGGAGATGGATTGCCACAGCTCGAGTACGAGATTCGCAATGACGGAGGGTGGGCAGTAGTTTTTTCATTTTGTTTTTAAAAGCTGGCGGTGGCGGTGTAAGTAATTTGATTTTCATAGTCGCCGGCGGCTTGGGTGGCAGTGACCGTGACGCGGTAACAGACGTTGGCGGTGTGGGCGTCTGAAGTGCCGGTGCTGGACATGATGGTTTGGACCAGGGGTGAGTCCGGATCGGCGATGGAGGGGAAGGTTCTGACGTTAAAGTTGGCGCCGGTACTGGTAAAAGGAACGGTGGCAAGATTGACAGACTTTAAAGTGTAGCCAAAGCCTGGATGAGCGGCGGCCACGTCCCAAGTGTCGGAGGTGGTTTCGTTGGCCAGGGAGTTGTCTCCGGCCGTGTCAATAATCAAGGGAGTGGTACCGCCGTCTTTACCCAGTTGATCGTTTTCCTGAGCAGTGACCGCGTAGCCACTGACGGCATTGGTGGAGAGGGTGAGGAGGTGAGCGGCGTCTCTAAAAGTGTTGAGGGTAAGTGTGCCGAAGGGGACGGCCAGAGGAGCGTTCGTGCCGGTAACGGTGGTGACATCGGTCTGGTTTTCGGTGCCGGTGCCGCAAGGACTGGCGCCGGAGGCGATGCCGGCAATACTGAAACTAATAGTAGGGTCGACGGTGGCGGTGACTCTGACAGACTCAATTACTCCAAGCTTACCTTGAGTTTGGTCGGTGGGAGTGCCGGTGGGGTCCGAGGCATTGACGAAGTTTTGAACTTTGAAGGTGTAAGTGTCGGCCGTGCCTTGGGTGTGAGCGGCGGCTGGAGCGGGAGCGATGAGAGTGTTGGTACCGGAGGTGTTGCCAATTTTGAGAGTAATGGCGGTACCGACGCCACCGGTACCCACGTAGTGATACTCAAAACAGTGCCAGCCGGAAGGACAGCTGGTGCCACCGGAAACGGTAGCCACCGGAGTAGCGAAGGTGTAGCCGGTAGCGTTCGTGGCGCTGACGTCGACGGCCGTGTTGAAGTCAAAGCCGGTGGAGTCTGGGACGGCGTCGTTGAAATTGGAGGTAGCGGCCGGAATGAGAATCCGGAAAAAACCACTGGCGATGGCTGAGGCGGTGGTGAAGGTGACCACGTGCTGAGGTTTGCCCTTGAGGTAGATGACGTCGGCCACATCGGCATCGCCGGAGGCCAGAACGACAGTGGTGGTGAATTCGTCAGCATCGACGATGGAGGAGACAGTGTAAGAACCGACTCCGATAGTCAGGGCATCGCCTACTTTGAGACCGGCAGTCGAGACGGAGTAGAAGCCGGCTGCTCCGGAAGTATTGAGCCAGACGTGAGAACTACCGGCGGCGGTGGGAGCTACTACGCGACCGGCGAAAGATAGGCGAGAGGTTTGGAGAGTGTCTTTGGTAACGGTAAGATTAGCCGAGTCGATTCTTTTGGGATAGTAAAAAAAAGAAACCATCATCAAAACGATAACTGACGCAACAACAACCGTGCGGTTTCCTTTCATAGATATAATTATATTGTCACTTTTATTAACTAGTGTCAAGAGTATCTTTCTTGCTTTTGGTGGTTTGATAAATGGCGATCAAAAAGAGGCTGGCGAAAAACAGACCGAAACTAACTTTTAGGGGTAAGAAAATAATGGTGATCGAGTTTTCGGCGTTGGCATTGTCGGTTTTGATGGAGATCGTGGCCCGAAACGGCCCGATATGACCGAGATTTGGAGTAAAGACAAAGTTTTCCCCATGATTGTTTTGGAGAACTCGTTTGGTTTTGGCCAGGACATTCACCGGCAGTACGCCTTCGAGATAGATGGGTTCGGCTTTTTGGCCGGCAACTTTAAAGATACCCTTGGTTTCGGCGGCAAAGTCACCTCGGTTGAGGACTTGAGCCGTGAAACTTACCGGGGAAATACTGTCAGCTAGGTAGTAACTACCGAATTTAAACAGCCAGCCAGAAGTTGGGGTGATATTCTCGACACGCAGTAGAGTGGGGGGGTAGGCTTCGGAGGCGATAGTGATGAGCAAGTTGGAGCCGGTGGTGGCGCTGACTTGAGTTCCTTGATAGTTGGGGACACCGGTGTTGGAGTAAGTAGAGACGAGAAGGGTGACGTAAAGATCTTTCAAGGCGGCATTTTCGGGCACGGTGAGACTCAGGATTAGTTGTTCGGAAGAGTTGGCTTTGATGGTAAAGGGTTCGCCGAGCTTGATACTGCTGTTCGTCAAGCTAAAGTAGGAAAGCCAGGGAGCGGTCGATTTGAGATTAAGGATCGGATTGCCAAAAAGATCGGCGTCGGTGAAAGGGACTAAGCGAGCGATGAAAATTTTTTCCTCACCGATTAAATTGTCTATTTTGAATACTTGTGTGATAGTTTTACCTGGTTTGATATGGACACGGAGAAGGGGTGGATAGAGGGAGAGGCCGTAGCCGGCGGCATTGACTGGATGGATCCCCGCATTCGCGAGGATGACAAATAAAAAAATCAAAAATACGATCGTCATTCCGGGCTTGACCCGGAATCCAGGCGTTCTGGATTCTGAATCAAGTTCAGAATGACAACTATGATTTTTTAGATAAAATTTTTTCATTTTTAGAAGGAGGGGGTGGCGATGTATTGAAGATTGTTTTGATAGATGCCGGCGGCTTGTGAGCCGGAAACATTGACTTTGTAGGTGACGGTGGCCGCCGAATCGGTAGCCACACCGGCACGGCTCATGACGGTAGCCGGCTGATCGACGTCTTGAATCGGAAAGGAACGAAAGTAAGTGTTGTCGACAAAGTCGGCTACGTCGACGTCGGTGCCTTGAATGTTGTAGCCGAAGCCGTAGCGGGAATTAACGGTCCAAGGAGTGGCGTCGGTTTGAGTACAAGGCTGGGCCAGATCACAAGAAGTATCGGGAATGGTGGTGGAGCCGCTCACGAGGCGTAAAGGATGGTCTTCGATAGTTTTGACGGTGTAGCCAAAGGCGCTACCGGTGGTGACGGTCAGAATGTTCGTGAGGAGGCTGGGGGTGCCGGTGATGAGACTGCCGAAGTCGAGGTCCAGATCGGAAATGGTGAAAGTAAAAGCGGTCAGGGGGTAGATGTATTGAAAGCCGGCCTTAATGATATAGCCGGCCGAGTCGAACCGACCCTGAACGGTTTGGCCGACAGTATCGGTTAGTTTGTAGGAGGAGGAAGATTTATTACCACCGGTGATGTTGATAGTACTCATCTTAACTTTGAAAGCGGGGGAGGTGAGGGTATCGGCGGAGATAGATGAGGCTGAAGTAAAAAACTCAAAAACGCAAAAAATCAAAAATATAATTAATGTCATGCCGGACTTGATCCGGCATCCAGGCGTTCTGGATTCTGAATCAAGTTCAGAATGACATCTATGATTTTTTAGATAGTTGATGGTGTTTGATATTGTTTGAGTGGATGACATGTTTTTGGTTGATATAGTGCTGTCTTGATCGTGAGGGGCCTTAGGATACCCGAACCTTATCAGACTCGGCTTCGAGAGATTTTTCAAGGGAGCTAGTGGAAGTATAGAGGGTGATCAGATCACTCTGGATAGACTTGAGTTTCTCCAAAACAGGAGTGGCGATGAGAAGTTCTCGACCTTTGGAGTTAAAGTACATGATGAGATCGGTAGTGGAGTTTAGAACCGAGGCGATAGAAGGCTTGGTTTTTGAGATCCAAAGCAGACTTTCATTTTCTTCCTCCTGAACCACTTCTTCGAGAAGTTGGATCCGACCTCGGTTTTGGAGATTTTCCAGATAATTTTTACTAAAAATGACGGCTACGGGCGTCATTAGTACGAGGGAAAGAAGATTAATGATTTTCGAAGTGTCGAGAGTAGAGTAGTTTTGGATCAGAAAGAGGGAAACGATCAGAAAGGAGGCAATCACCGCCTGTTTGGGTTCGAAGAGAAGGGCGAGAGCGATGAGAAGAAGGTCCAAGAGGAAAAATAGCGGGGAAGAAAGGCCGCCGGTAGAAAAGATGAGCAGTAGACAGATGATGTTTAGAATCAGAGTCGAAGGGAAGCGAGAGCGCTTTTTGAAGGCAAAGTAGATCAGGGTGAGAAGCCCCGTCAGCTGAAGATTGTAGAGATTGAGGACAGGGGTAAGAGTCCACAGCCAAGTGAGGATAATAGAGATAGCTAAAACCATACTCTAATAATACTGGATAATTGATACTTTACGCAGTTTGTCATTCCGGGCAAACGCAGTGCGACCCGGAATCCAGGTTTTTCTGGATTCTGAATCAAGTTCAGAATGACAAGGTGTCTGGATGTCCCGTGGTGGTACACGGGATCGTAGATCCTATCAAGTCCGGCATGACAAATAAATGTTGCGGAGATTATGATATAGAACGTGCGTTAATTGGCAGTATATAGTAGAAAGTGATTATTTATTTACGCATGTGTAGATAAAAATATTCTTGATTATGTTTCTGACAAAATAGCGTAAGATTGATTGTGAGTAGATTGGATAAGGCACTAATAGGATTATTCTTGCTGGGGATCGTGGTGGCTTTGGTCAGTTTTCTAAGAGGTATTTTGATGGATCGTCGGGTACAGGTGGAGTACCTTAGTGGTGCGGGTGAAAGCAAGGTGGCGTCGAGTAGCGGGGTTTACGTAGACATCGAAGGGGCCATTATGTCCCCTGGGGTGTACTGGTTGGCAAGCGGAGCTAGGATAAAAGACCTGTTAGTCTTGGCTGGCGGCTTTTCGGCTAAGGCCGACAGGGATTATAGTGAAAAAAATCTTAACTTGGCGCAGATCCTGAAAGACGGTCAAAAAATCTACCTCCCCGAGGTGAGTAATACCCCCGTCAAGGCGGGGTATACTGAGGCTGAAGATGGCCTAAAGAGGGTGAATGTGAACACGGCGTCTCTCTCTGAATTGGATACCCTTTGGGGGGTGGGTCCGGCCAGGGCGGCGACCATCGTCAAGAATAGACCGTATGGCAGTTTCGAGGAACTAGTCTCTAAAGGAGGAATGACTAAGGCGATCTGGGAGAAGAACCAAGAAAGGATAGAACTTTTCTGAGCCATGTCCCAAAGAGTTTTTATTTTGATATTTTTATTATTTTTTCGTGGTGTTCTAGGCTGGGCAGAAACTTTAAAATTTAAGACAGGGAGATTAATTTCGATCACCGGCAACGTAGTCAATGTAGATTATAAAGACTCGAACTGTATCATGCGGGTGGGTGATTTTTTGATTGACTCGGGAAGTATCTGCGCAGCATCGGCGGGCTCGAAAATCAAAGCAGTTGGCACTTTGGAGCGGCGAGCGATAGATAGTTTCCAGGGAAGATTGTGGCTTGACAGCGCGGAAATAAAGATCTTAGACAAGAACTCCACGCCGACAGCTTCGCAGTCTGGCGGGCAGGCAAGACGGGGGTGGGTGGATAATTTCCGTGTGAGTTTGGTTTCCAGATATAAAAAATTCCTGCCTGAGCCGGAAGCCGGCCTGGTGGCCGGCGTAGTTTTGGGATATAAAAAAGATATAGGGCAAGATTTCTATGATCAGATGATCAGGAGCGGAGCAGTGCATATTGCGGTGGCTTCCGGCTACAACATTCTACTGGTGGGTGGACTAGTGTTGTCTGTTTGTTTTTGGTTTTGGCGTCGGTCGAAGGCTGTGATCGCGGCTTTGATGGCCATGATATTTTATGCTTTGCTTGCCGGAGGGGAAGCGCCGGTTGTCCGCGCGGTTTGGATGGCCGGCTTCATGTATCTGGGTCAAGTAATGGGTAGGGGAAGCCTTTCTTACTGGAGCCTGATGTTGACGGCTTGGGTGATGCTGATGATTGAACCGGCGCTGATCGCTAGCGCCAGCTTTCAGCTGTCGGTGGCGGCCAGCTTTGGGCTGATGGTGATCGAGCCTTGGATGTCCAGGAGGGCAGAAAAGGTGGTGGGTGAAAAATTGATTGGTTTTTTGGGAAGCAGTGGGGTGATGACGACCTTGTCTACCATGATGGTCACTCTGCCTATTATCTGGTGGCATTTTGGGAGAATGAGTCTAATTGGTATAGTAAGTAATATTTTGATATTACCAATGGTGCCACCGCTGATGATTCTTGGAGCCGGAATGCTGGTAGCTCCGGTGGTGTTTTCCGTGCCGGTTTATGCTTTGGCACACTGGATCGTACTGGTAATTAATTTTTTTGGCTCATAAACCGTTCGAAGTGCGCAAAATAACGTGCTCGACCTCCGTCCCTCGAGTACGAGTGCGGATCCGCTCCGCGCGACATTTTGCTTGCCCTTCTGTACGTTTTATTTCGCCAATAATCTTTACAAACTCTATGATTAATTGTGAACTGGAAAAAGTGGGGAGCGATAGTTAGTTTGTTGCTCGTATTTTGGGTGTGGCAGGAGTGGCCGGACGGACGGTTACAGGTGGTTTTTTGTGATGTGGGCCAGGGAGACAGCGCCGTGGTCGTTTTGAGATCGTTTCAAGCGCTCATTGATACGGGTGCAAATAAAGTGAAGCTGACAGAGTGTCTGTCAAGGCAGATGCCATTTTGGGATAGAAAAATCGAAGTAGTTTTTATTAGTCACTCGGATAAAGACCATATCGGAGCATTGGAAGAAGTGAGGGTGAGATATAAAGTGGAAAAAATAATCGACCAGCCGCGCCGAAATGATGTTGTCCGATTTGGTTCTTTGTCTTTTGATATTATCAAAGGGAATGAGCCGGAGGAGGGAGTGAAGATAAACGGTGAAAATGAGTCAAACGCGCGGTCGGTGGTCATGAGAGTCGCCTATGGCAGTTTTTCGGCCTTGTTTACCGGGGACATCGATACCGACTCGGAATTGGCACTGGTAGAGAGGGGAGTGCTTAACAAAACCGAAGTCTTAAAAGTGTCTCATCACGGGTCTAAATACGGATCAGCCAAGGAATTTTTGGAAGTGCTGAGGCCAAAACTGGCGATCATCTCGGTGGGAGGGAAAAACAACTATGGACACCCCAATGGAGATACTTTGATGCGGTTAGAGGAGGTTGGAACCAAGATTCTCCGCACGGATACAATGGGAACGGTGAGTCTCATGACCGATGGAAAGACTCTAGAAGTCTTCCGTGAAAAGTAAATCTGGGTTACAATGATGGAATGAGATTTTCTCCTAAAGTACACAAGCTGGGTAAGTTACGAGTGGTCTTGGTGCCTGAGGATCGGGAGAGCGTGACGGTGCGAGTGATGATTGGTACGGGGAGCCGTGAGGAAAGTGATCGGGAGGCCGGTTCGGCTCACTTCTTGGAACACTTTGTTTTTAAAGGTACCAGGCAATTTCCTAAGTTGTACGACATCAACGAAGCGGTGGAGAAGGTGGGTGGTGCTTTTAACGCCTATACCGGCCAAAATGAGATGGGTTTCTGGGTGAAGATGGACAAGGGGAATCTGGGCCTAGCGGCCCAAATTGTGGGTCAAATAGTGACCGAGCCGATACTACCCAGTAAATATTTTGATAAGGAACGGGGAACGATACTCGAAGAACTGCACCTGTACGAGGATAGGCCAAACTCCAAGGCCGCCCAGGAGTGCGAGAAACTGCTTTTTGGCAAGACCAGTATGGGACGGCCGATTATCGGCACGGTCAAAAGTTTAAACGAAATGAAGGTGGTAGAGCTCAAAAGGTATTTTGAAAAATGGTTTGTGGCTGAAAATATGGTGGTGGGGGTGGTTGGCTCATATGGCGCGGACGAAGAAGTATTAGAAATAATTAAAAAAGAGTTTTCATCGCTTATAGAAGATGATCGCCGGTCCCCTGCCAAGAATAAATTTGTTTGGGATGCACAAACAGAACCCAGACTGAAGCTTGTAAGCCGCAAGGTAGAGCAGGCGGCGGTAGTGATGGCCTTTCGGGGTATTGACATGAATGATGAACGTCGATGGGCGCTGGAACTGACCAACATTATTTTGGGCGACGGGTGGCTTTCACGCCTCATGAAAGAAATCCGGGAAGAAAGAGGCTGGGCTTACGCTATCGGGTCCGACGTTGATCAGTTTATGGATGCGGGAGCAGTCCTGATCGGGGCCGGCTTACCTAAAAATAAATTAAACGAAGCGGTAGAACTGATGACTGAGATCTCGCTAGGGCTCGCCAGCAAAGGAAAGTGGCAGATCACGGCTGAGGAAGTGGCGGTGGCCAAGGATACTTTCAAGGGCCGGCTAGCCCTGGCCTTTGACCGGCCGGAAACGGTGCTGGGTTCGGCATTGGAAGACACGGTTTTTAGAAAAAAGATTTATAGTCCAGAGGAAGTCACGGAAAAGATAGAGAAAGTGACTTTGGAAGAAGTACGAGCCATTGCGAGAGAAATATTTAAGAGGGAAAATTTGAGCGTTTCGGTGGTAGGTGACTATAAAAGATTGGATTTTAAGATATAAAAAGGACCAAGATAAACTTGGTCCGCGGAGAATTTTTTAGAGAGTAGGAGAAAGAACCGCAATGGCAATGGTGATGGCTTCATCGAGATCGGAAACGATAAAGCCGGCCGCTTCACGGAGCATGGGGTGTGAATGAAGGTTGTCTTTTTCCATGACGAGAATGACGGGTTTGCGGAAGGCGTCTGCCCAGGCAACTTCCATGACCGAGCCGATGGAGACTTTTTCTGTTCCCAGTAAATTGACGAGAGTCATGTCGCAACGCATAACATCCATGCGATCTCGGGTCATAATGCCTTTTTGGCTACTGAGCGGTATCTCTTCGTAGGCGGCTCTGATGCTTTTTTCTTGGGACAAATATTTTTTCCCGCGCATGGGAGAAACGGCAGTGATGAATGGGGGTAGTTTTTGGGAGACATATTCTCGCCAATCGGTACTGCCGGCATAAGAGATACCGGTAATGGCACCAGCACAATACAAAAGATGTTGTTTCATAATTTTCTCCTTTTAAAGAACGGATACGACAAGAGAGTATATCATGAGCCTTCTATTTTTTTGGTTTCGAGGGGTGCTTGGTCGCACTGGCCTGGATACTGGCGCAGATGGGGCAGTAGACAGGCTCTGATTTACCGTTTCGCCGGTCCAAATTTTGTTCGTATTCGGAGTAGACGAAGGGGTTATGGCAGTTTTGGCAGATGAGAATTTTGTCTGGCATATGAGATATTATAGATTGCCACAGCTCGGAGTACCGAGATTCGCAATGACGATTGATTATTTGTAGACGTCGCCGCGGTAGTCCACGGTTTCGATAATAACGAGGTTTAGTTTTTCATTGAAAGTATAGATTATGCGTAGCGGCCAGGCACGGAGACATCTTAATCCTTCGAACTTACCTTGGAGAAGTTTACCTGCTAACGGATTATTGTGTAGTGTATTTATTTTGCGTTTTATCTTTGGTAAGTCTTTTGCCCCAATCTTTTTGAGGTTTTTGAAGGCTTCTGGTGTGTAGATTATGTTCATCTCTGAAAAATACACTTACCAACCCAACATCTTGTCAACTTCTTCTTGAGAATATGTCTTGGTTGATTTTCTGGCTCGCTCGATACTCTTTACGAGTTTTTTGTCGGACATTATTTCGAGAGTTTCTTGCCAGCCTTCAAATTCTTCGGCAGACATGACGACGACATTTGGTTTGTTGCGGTGGGAGATAGTAAACTGGCGGAGGCCTGATCCGGCCTCTTCAAGTATTTGGTAGAAGTTGGTGCGAGCTTCGCTTGCTGGGAGGACAGAACTGAGTGTTGGCATGGGGTGATAGTACCACTAATGGTACTAGTTTGTCAAATTGTGGACTTGAGGGGAGTCGAACCCCTTACCTCCTCAATGCGAATGAGGCGCTCTACCAGGTGAGCTACAAGCCCATGAGTCTATTTTAGCAATAAAATCCCCGCCTTCCAGGCGGGGTTGGTGAGAAAATGAATTACGGTTGGGGAAGTAGAGGCTCGTTTTTGAGATCCTCCGAGTTGATGTAGATATCAACATGGATTAGGTTGTCGGAACCTTCGATGAAATTGTTAGTTGTTTCTAGGTCCTGTGTGGGGTATGGACCGCCCCGATAACCTTCTTCGTTTGTATACCGGGTGATAGAGGAAAGCCAGTCCTTGTCGAATTCTAAAACAATGACGGGGTTATTATTAGATTCGTCCACATGGGTTCGAAATTTGGATCGTGGCACTGAGCTATAGATATATTCGTTCTCTCTTGGGCTCCAAGAAAAGACCCAATTTACATCCGTGCTGAGTGAGCCATCGACGGCTCCGCCGAGGAGAAAGTAAGCGCCATGAAGTTCTCCGTTGAGGGCAGTTTCTGGGCCAATTTTTCCAAGCTGGTGCTCTCCGAAGAGCCCTGATTCTTGCAGAGCCTGTTCATTGGTGAGCTGGACGCCGTACCAGACGTCGCAGCCGGATAGAAAAACCGAGGCTAAAAGGGCGATGATCAGAACCATCCAAGTGTACTTGCGGGGTGAAATTTTCAAAGTGAGCTCCTTTTTTGAGGTTAGACGACAGCCCTATAATACCATTTTAGGCGGGTTTTGTCAAGGGATTGAGGCTGGAGCCTGGGTTTAAAATCGAGGCAAAACATAGTAAAATAGACCCTGTTGGGCCCTTAGCTCACCTGGTAGAGCGCTTCGATGGCATCGAAGAGGTAGTCGGTTCGAGCCCGATAGGGTCCACAAATATTTCGCCCTAGTACACTTGATCGTGAGAGCCTATTTTGACGAGGAGAATACCGTATTTTTTATAGACAAATAAAATTCTAGTTTTTGTATTAACACTAATACTCCAACTGGTATATTCGGTAGATCTTAATTTGTGAAGGCGAAGACTAGGATGGTTGGGGAAGTTGGCAAGAATACGAAGAATGTTGTTAATTTTTTGACCGAAATGTTTGTTTTTTTTGCAAAGTTTGGCTACAGTAGTATTGAATTCTTTAGAGGTTCTAATTTCCATATTTACCAAAGTTCCATTTTTGGGTTAAGCCCGCTTTATCTTCGGCGATTGCTTTCTCGATGGAATTTTCCATATCGGAACTCATTTCAAAGACGGGAATTTGGCTAATTTTCATAGCTTCATGGCTAATTAAGAACTTGGTGTATTTGGTGACATCGTAACCCAAGACCTTTGCTTGTTGGGCTAGAAGTTTTTCCTCTTGTTCGGTAATGGTGATTTGGAGCTTCATAGACTAATAATACCTAAAAAGTATTTAGAAGTCAATGACTTTGTTTACTTCGTGGTGGCGGAGGGGGTGGCTTCGACGGGGGGAGCTAGCTTCTCGAGAGCAGTGATCTCTTCTTGGAACTTGGCGTAGTTCTCGGCCAACGGATCGAGGTACTGCAAACCGGCTTTGAGATACTGTAGAGCCCGAGAATAATCCTTACGGTCTTTGTAAATGAGCCCCAAATTGAAATAGGGCACTTCCCAGTTTTGTTTGAGATCGATTGCTTGGCTGACGAGCTTGATGGCCTGGTCGGGGTCCCCGAGATTAAAGAAGAGAATCCCGAGTTTGAGTCGTAGGGCCGGATTGGAAGGGTCGAGGGAGACGGCCTGAGCCAGATGGGAGACGGCGAAGTTTTGGGCACCTTCGGCGACGCCGATGTAGGATTGATAAATATTGGCTAGGTTTTCCCAGACAAGCACACTGTAAGGATTAAGGGTGGCCGCTTGCTTGCCGTAGTCGATGGAGCGCTGGAGGTACTCGGTGGCGCTCGTTTTGTCTTCAGCGGTAGCGTCTTTTTTGTTCAGCAGATTAAGGGCGGCATTCTTGAAGAACTGAGAGAGAATGGTGGGGTAACTACTATTGAAGGGATCTAGTTTGGCGGCGTTGACTTCTTTCAGGTAAGCTCCCACGGGATTGGTACTGATCATATCCCCGGCTTTTTTAATTTCCATCGAAGCGGAGTAAGCCGGAATGGCGTAGATCCAGTAGAGGGCGAGGAGAATGGATGAGAGTAAGGTAACCATCCAAGGAAGGATGACACTGTAGGGATTAAGACGGTGTTCGTCCGAAAGATTTTGATAAAAAGTTTCCGGCTCACTCTTGGCCGAAAGACTGAGACTAACATCTTTGATGTTTTTGAGTCCGAGAAGTTTAAACTCAACCGTCAGGGCGATCAGGGCGACCACACCCAGAACCAGAGAAACCAGGCTGGTGGGGGTCAAAAAGTAGGAAACCAAGACGGCTAGAAGAAAAACGGAGAGAAAAACAAAAGAGGGATTTTTTATATTTGAAGCGCGGTGCTTGAGAGAGACTAAAAGTGGTCTGACAAAGGAGACGATAAAAGCGAGAGCTCCGACCAGGCCAACGGTGGTGATTAAGGTGAGGAAGAAACTGCCCGATTCTGAGAAACGAAGAGTCCAAAGAGTACTGTCGGCATTTAAGTACCCGGGTCTGAGCCTTGTAAAAACACTCAGATACGTTTCGGGACCGGTGCCGAAGAAGGCGGTGGGCCAGTTCTTAAAAATGTCGACCGCGATAGACCAACTGGCTCGGTAAGGGAGTAAGAAGATGACCTGCTGACCATCTCGGGGAAAGAGAAAACTGAGATTGATGAGAGAGGCGACGATCATCAGGATAGTGGCGGCAAAAAGTAAGGATTTATTGAGCCAACTTTTAGTGATGATCAAGAAACCGATGGTGGCCAGTAAGATGGGCAGAGTTAGAGTAAGAGCAGTGAGAATGCCACCAGTGGGATTAAAAAACTGGTTACCGATGAGGTCGGACGAAATCAGTTTGCCGACAATGCCGAAATATTGGAGAACAGTAAAGAGACTGAGAAGGGTGACGGAGAGTAGCAGTCCAAGAACCACACTGTCGATGATACCTCGGCTTTTTTGGGAGGAGGTAGTGGTCAGAAAGATAATTAAGAGGGAAATAAAGAAGGCTGTCTGGCCAAAAAGACTGACGTGTCTCACCGGACTCAGCCAGAAAGAAGAAACGATTTGAGCCAGAACCAGGACGATTAACGGGAGGAGCGAGGGCGAGTCCGTGAAAGAGAGTTTGCCACGGACCAGACTCCGGACACACCAGGCGATCAAAGAGAGACTGGCGATAAAAGTGACGAGATAAAACTTGTTGAGAGTAAAGGGGTCGGCAGTAATGGGCAGGAAAAATAGAGGGATAAACAAGGCCAGAACAAAGGGAAGGTATCTTAAAACTAGGGTGGAAGTTTTGTCTAAGAATTGGCGCATATTTAGCTATCTTAGGGGTTGATTAAGTGGTAGTCAATATATCTAACTATGTCAGAGGGACTGTTGGCCTCGATGACCATGAGGCCTTCGCTTTTGCTTTTGACGGAGTAGACGGCTTCGTCTCCAGGTTTGGGAGAGAGATAGATTTGGCTCGCCAACTTGATGTCCGGATCGGTGACTGTGACTTCGGTCAAGCCGGCGGAGATAGAGGCGGTTTTGTCGATGATGTTACTGCCGGCCAGGGGGGTGATGTTGGTGGGGGTTGAGGCGGTGGCGTCGCTGGGGGCGGCGATTATTGGGAGATCTTGGTTGGTGGGTGTGGATTGCCGCGCTCCCTCCACGGCGGGCAGGTCGCTCGCAATGACGGATGGGGTGGGGATGGGCGAATCATGATTCGCCCCCACAGCGCTCAAGATGCCTGGGGGGAGGGGGGAGATGAGGGAGCCGGTGGGCTGAGAGGAGAGATAGCCGAGAATGATAAGAGTGGTGGGGATAAAGAAAAAGGCACAGGAAGCAATCACGATCGCCACCGAAAGGCTGGTATGGCTCTTGGGTTCTTTAGCGTTCGTGTATTCGATGATCACAAATTTATTTTAACACTTTTTGATTTTATTATTTATGATTAAGGAATGGAGTTATCCAAAGAAAAGTGGAGTGAGAGTTTAAAAAAGATAAAACCTGACGTAAAGAATATTTTTTATAAAGGAAAGATAGATTTACTTTTGGATGACTCTCCTAAGCTCGCGATCGTCGGTTCCAGAAGAATGACTGAGTACGGAGCCAGAGTAATTGAAAAATGGATGCCGGTTTTGGTAAACAAAGGGGTGAGCATCGTTTCCGGTTTTATGTACGGGGTGGATCAGGCAGCGCATAAAGCTTGTCTTGATAATGGAGGCAAGACGATTGCGGTTTTGGGCTGGGGTATTGACTGGCCGGTGGCCACTCAGGACGAAGAAATGTATCAGAGAATAGTAGAAGAAGATAGTTTGATAGTGTCGGAGTACCCAGACAAAACCTCGCCGTTACTCTGGTTTTTCCCCCAAAGAAATCGGATTGTCACCGGAATAGCAGACGCAGTCTTGATAGTAGAGGGCTCGGCCAAGTCTGGCAGTATGATCACGGCCAGGCTGGCCAATCGGTTTGGCAAGAAACTGTTGGCCCTACCCGGGCAGGTGACGAGCCGAGTGGCGGAAGGGACGAATGGCCTGATAAGGGACGGCAAGGCCAAGGCTGTGACGTGCGCGGAGGATGTTCTCAAAGAAATGGGGCTGGCTCCAGGACAGCTCAGGCTCCCCTCGGCCATGCTCAGGGCAGGCTCAAATGATCCGCTGGTGTCTCTCTTGGCCGATGGGGAAAGATCGGTGGACGAGCTATCCCGAATTTTAAAGATGGAAGTCTCTCAAGTGCTGGTGAAGCTAACCGAGCTGTCGTTATGTGGGATGGTGAGTGAGAGTGAGGGGAAGTACCGGCTGATGTAGTAAAATATAGGGTGTTGAAAGATCTTTAAATCCTTGGAGGAGAAAAATGCCTATTTTGGTGTTCCTGGTTGCAGGACTGATTGCTGTGTACTTAATCTGGAGAGAAATTAAAGCGAAGGAAGAAGTCACCAAGAGCTTGGAACGGAAGTTTGCAGAAATAAAGAAGGCACAGAATGACAAACCTCAGTAGAAACAAGTTTTTCTTGAGTCAGGTTGTTTTGGCGTCCGTGTATACCGGGCTAGTGTATTTTGCTTATGTATTTCTGCCAGAGATGGTGTTTTTTTCCTGGTACGGTCTGAGCATCGGTGCGTATTTTAGCTCTACCCATATTAGTCTGAAGATGGCACAGTCAGAATTAGTCGGACTGGCAATCTTTCTCTTGGCACTAATCCCGCTGGCCTTTGTTGTTGCGATCATTGCGCTTTTCTAACTTTCATGGCTCCGCTTTGGCGGAGCCTTTTTGCATGAAAAACCCCACCGAGTTGGTGGGGGTTTATTTGAGATGCTTGGTGATATTAAAGTCTTCCTCTTTCATTTGCCAGCCGCGACGAAAGTCGTGGGTGACGACGGTAATGGCTCCGTGGCTCATGAAGAGACGGTTGAAAAGATCAAAAAGCTCGCGAGGTCTAGGGTGGTCCCCCAGGATCATGCTACTGAGAAGCATGGCATGAGCCTGACTGTGGCCGACAACCAAAACTGTCTGCCTGTCGAACTCTTGGAGTAGCCAGTGTTTCACTCTAGTTTCTCTGGCTAAGAACTCACCATGGGACTCGTCTTTTGGATGAAACTTGGCCGAAAGATCGGCCTGACGGATAACTTCCCCTCGCCAGCGTTTGTAATCGAGATTGAGCTGGCTGTAGATACTTTTGCCGTCTACAACTCTCCGAATTTCCCGAAGATCTTCGATAACATTGGAGAATAGAGGGTTGAATTCAGCCACGATCTCGGCGGTTTTTCGAGCCCTTTTTTGAGGACTGCAAATCAGGACGTCTGGCCGATAAATAGAAACTAGCTTCCCAAGTTGTTGAGCTTGAGTTATACCCAGTTGACTCAAAGGGGTAGAGTTTTTTTGGCGAAAGATATCGCTTTCTTCGTCGATTTTTTCGTAGGCAACGGAAGCTCCGTGCCTGGCGAGTAAAACTTTTACGGACACGGGAGCCTCCTTTTGATAGGTTTTTAGTCAACGTGCTGGCTTACAAGTAGGGTATCTTACCACACTGGCCTCAAAAAAGCAACCCATAACCTTTTTTGTGGCTTTTTGGGGGCGTGATGAATCACGCCCCTACACGTATATACTGAAATGATGTTGGCCAGAATTGAGAGTGTCGCTTGCGTAGGACTTGAGAGTTTTTTGGTGGAGGTGGAGGTGGATGTGGCCGAGAAGGGTTTTCCCGGGTTTAGTATTGTCGGTTTGCCGGATAAGGCGGTGGGGGAGGCGCGGGAGAGAGTGAAGACTGCCCTCGTAAATAGTGGCTTTGCTTTTCCCCAGAAAAAAATTATTGTCAATCTGGCTCCGGCGGATCTGCCTAAAGAAGGCTCGGCTTATGACCTCGCTATGGCGGTAGGTATTTTGGTGGCGAATGGGGATATAAATATTGACGGGCGTGATGAATCACGCCCCTACAGGGAGGATGGTGCTGTGGACGGGTTGTTTTATGGGGAGCTGTCACTGGATGGGAGTTTGCGACATACGAAGGGGACACTGCTCGTGGCTCTGTTTGCCAAGAAAGAACATAAAAAGAGAATCTTCTTACCCGTATTGTCAGCCAATGAAGCGGCAGTGGTGTCCGATATCGAAGTCTTGCCGGTGAGAAATCTTAAGGAATTAATTTTGCACTTGATGGGGGAGAAAAAAATTGAGCCTCTGAAAAAAATTGAGATAAAAAGTTTGGTGGAGGCGGCCACTCCAGAATTTGACATGGCCGATATTGTGGGGCAGGAGTCGGCTAAGAGAGCTTTGATCATTTCAGCGGCCGGTGGGCACAATATTCTGATGTCCGGGCCACCCGGATCGGGGAAAACAATGTTGTCGCGGGCTCTGCCCGGGATTATGCCGCTTATGAGCGAAGAAGAAAGTATGGAAGTGACCAGAATTTACTCGGCGGCGGGCCTGATGGGCGCCGGTGAAGCGGTGGTAAGAAGAAGACCTTTTCGCTCGCCTCATCACTCGACCAGTATGGCGGGACTGATCGGAGGAGGAAGTAAGCCGGTGCCTGGAGAAGTTTCCTTGGCTCACTTGGGAGTTTTGTTTTTGGACGAGATGGCCGAGTTTCCGAGGTATGTCTTGGAGGCCATGAGGCAACCGATGGAGGATGGCAAGATCGAGATATCGAGAGTAGCCGGCAGGGTAGAATATCCGGCCTCGTTTCAGCTGGTAGCCGCCGTCAACCCCTGCCCCTGCGGGTATTTGGGGCACCCCACCAAAGAATGTAAGTGTTCCATCCGTGAAGTAGAGCGGTATAAAAGGCGGATTAGCGGGCCAATATTGGATCGGATAGACCTACATATAAACGTACCGGCGGTAGAGACGGAAAAAATTTTGGCGACGGTGTCCAGAGGAGAAAGCTCGCTGGAAATTAGAAAGCAGGTGATGGAGGCGCGGATGAGACAAAGTGGAAGATTGGTAAATTTTGGGATTTTTTGTAATGCCCAGATGAAAAATAAACAGGTGAAGGAGTTTTGTAAGCTAGAGGTTGACGGGGTGCGTATCTTGCGGCTGGCCATGGAGAAGTTTGATATGTCCGCGCGCGCCTATTTTCGGGTCTTGAAAGTGGCGAGGACGATTGCCGACCTAGAGGGGAGTGAGGATGTTCTGGCGGCTCACCTTGGAGAAGCGATCCAGTATCGAGAAAAGGTATTCTAGCCTGCAGGGCCTGGCCTTGCAGGTGATTGTGGTATACTTATGGGGTAGTTTGGACATTCAAAATTTTTATGGCTGAGGCCAAAAGGAGAATAAAGTATGGCAGATTTTGCTTCTTCGGTAGTGGTGAACCACGCTCTTTATGTGGCGATGAGCCAGGCGTTTGGAACGGTTGATTGGAAGCCCAGCAACGATTTTCAGCGGATGGTGGTTCGTCACAGTGCGGATTCTTTATTGGTCGCTTTGCAGATAACTTCAGATCAACTGTTTTCCAAGGCGGCGCACGATGCGGAGACAGTTAATCGTTTCCTGCGGGAAAATGAATTTGCTCTTCAGCTCAAAGATATGGGCTCGGGGCCGAAGATGGCTTATGTAGCCAGCATCTTGAAGCTTCTGGGAAAGTTTTTTGAGCGTGGCCTGACCGGTTATCACCTTCCGAAAGCGGAAAGACCGGCTTTCAGACTTGGAAATGGTGCCGGGACAACTCACTTTGATGCCGAAGGTAAGTGGTTGGTACGGATTCCTACCGATGGTGGATTTGATTTTTGGCTGACTTCACCAAACCACACTCACGGATTTTCGATGATTGATGATTGGATATCGATGCTCCGGGTGGCTAAGTTAAAGAGTGGCAGTGGCGTGATACTGCCGATGGTGACGATTGCTGAGACTTCGGTCGATATTTCCCGTCTGGTAGGCATGACATCCGGTGAAATCATTCTTCAACAAGCTTTGGCGGCGGCCAAGTTCGCCTTGACACCGGAGTTCGTCAAGTTTGAGATGGCGGCGGCGATGTCTGCCAAACGTGGCTGGGCTTTTGAAATGCGCCCCCTGACCGATGACTATGTAGCCGACCATGCGCTCTACTTTGCTTTGGGCATTCGGGGTATGAATCCGATGATGCCTTTGGCCGTGGGCATGGTGGATATGGATGAGTTTTCAAAATTAGAATTACATTAAATATTTGGGAGTCGAAAGGCTCCCTTTTTTGTACAAATTCGGTAAAATAGAAACTTGACTTTGTAAATTATCGGGTTAAAATGTAAGTATGATTAAACGACAAATATTTGAAGAGTTGAAAGAACATCTCGACAAAAAGGAGATAAGCTTAATTGTGGGACCGCGTCAGGCTGGCAAGACGACCTTGATGATGTTGCTTAAAGACCACCTCGAAGCTTCCGGTAAAAAAACGGTTTTTTTAAACTTGGATATAGAATCAGATAGGCAGTTTTTTGTATCCCAGAACCAGTTGTTACGCAAAATAGTTTTGGAAATCGGTGAAGATGAGGGAGTCGTGTTTATTGATGAAATTCAACGAAAGGAGGACGCTGGCTTATTTTTGAAAGGCCTTTTTGATATGAATTTGCCGTACAAGTTGGTAGTTTCCGGGTCTGGTTCAGTAGAACTAAAGGAGAAAATTCACGAGTCTTTGGCTGGTCGAAAACGGGTTTTTGAACTGTCGACGATTAATTTTGTGGAGTTTGTAAACTATAAAACCGAGTATCGATATGAGAAGAATCTGTGCGAGTTTTTTGAACTGGATCGAGAAGAAACACAGAGACTCCTGGAAGAGTATTTAAGTTTTGGGGGTTACCCAAGAGTGGTTTTGGAGCAGAGAGTTGAAGATAAACGAAAAATCATGGCCGAGCTGTACCAAAGCTATTTAGAGCGCGACATATCCATGCTTTTGGGTGTACAGAAGACGGAAAGTTTTACGGCTTTGGTGCGTTTGATGGCCTCGCAAATAGGGAATCTAGTGAATGTGTCGGAGCTTTCTAAGACGTTGCGAATTTCGGCGGCCACGGTAAATGACTATCTCTGGTACATGCAAAAAACTTTTTTGATAGAGAAAATTACCCCTTACTTTAAAAATATCCGAAAAGAAATAACCAAGTCTCCTATTTATTATTTTTATGACTTGGGGATGAGAAACTATGCCTTGGGAAACTTTGGTTCTGTTCCGATAAGTAGTGAGATGGGTTTTTTGTTTCAGAACTTTATTTATCATCTGGTCAAATCGAAGACTGAAAATTCGGCGACTCAAGTTCACTTTTGGAGAACAACCGACAAGGCAGAAGTCGACTTTGTTTTGGACAAATTGGGTGAGGTTGTGCCAATTGAGGTAAAGTATAAAAAGTTGACCCAACCGATGATGACGAGGTCGTATAAAAGTTTCTTGTCAAAATATCATCCCAAACAGGGATATTTAATTCACATCGGGGAGGAAAGTGAAAAGAAAGTTGAGACTACCAAGGTTTCTTTTTTGCCGTATTATAAATTTTTGGATGCCGGCTTGAGCTAGTGGTGTATCATCTTTACATATGGAGATGAAAACAATGAAAGAGGCCACGCCAACAGCCAAGCAGTTAGGCGGGCAGGTAGTTTATGCTTTTATAGACAGTCAGAATTTGAACCTGGGAGTAAGAAATGACATTAGGACTAAGGATGGAAAACATTTTCGCTATAAGGGCTGGAGTCTGGACTTTGGGAAGTTTTATCAATATCTGAAAGAGGTTTTAAGGGTCGAAAAGGCCTTTGTTTTTATTGGTTTTATACCTGAAAATCAGGAATTGTATGACTCTCTCATTAAAGATGGCTATGAATTGGTTTACAAACCGATTTTGGAGCTGACCAATAAGGAGAATACGGATATCAAAGTCAAAGGCAATATCGACGCGGAGATGGTCATGCACGCGATGATCAACTATCCCAAGTATGATAAAGCGATCATTGTCTCCGGAGACGGGGACTTCTTTTGCCTGGAAGAGTACCTAGAGCAAAAGGGGAAGCTGGCTAAGATTATCATCCCGAATAAATGGAATTATTCATCTCTACTGGAGAAGTACTCAAGCTACTTTCTGAACATGAGTGATCTGCGGAAGAAACTGAATTATGCGCATAAAAAACAGCCGGATGAGACAAGGCCTGCAAGGCCTGGCCTTGCAGGTACAGTAGTTCAGGGTGATGGCAAAGGGCCTAAGTATTTCGGAATGTAACTGGATTGCCGCCCGCCACGGCGGGTAAACTCGGCTGTATGGCTCGCAATGACGATTATTTATGAAACAAGATAATAAAAAGACGGGGAATAGAGGGGAAGAACTGGCGAGTGAGTATCTACAGAAAAAAGGTTACAAGATAGAAGAGAGGAATTTTCATACCCGCTTTGGGGAGCTGGATATTATCTGTTGGGACGGAGAAATACTGGTGTTTGTGGAAGTAAAGACGAAAATAGGACATGATTTTGGCGAGCCGGAAGAGATGGTAAATAAGGGGAAACTGATACAGGTAAAAAGGATGGCCGAACTTTATTTATTGCAATCGACCTTCAAGGAGAGTCCTTGTAGGGTGGATGTGGTGGCGATAGTGCTCAAAGAAGATGGCGAGGTGGAGAAGTTGGAGCATTACGAAGCCGTGTATTAGGGTAAAATAGCCGAATGAATAAAACAGAAAAAACCTTGGTTTTGATCAAACCGGATGCCGTTCAAAGAAATTTAATCGGAGAAATAATTAGCCGTTTTGAGAAAAAGGGGTTTAAGTTGGTGGCGATGAAAATGATCCAGCTGGACGAGCCGATCTTGAAGAAGTGGTACCGTGAGTACAAAGATGCTGCCTTTTTCCCTCAGATAGCGAGCTATATGTCCTGGACGCCAATTATCGCGATGATTTTGGAAGGCTACAACGCGGTGGCTCTGGTGAGACGAATTGTTGGTACACGTAAGGGTTATGAAGCTGAAGCGGGTTCTATCCGAGGAGATTTGGGTATGAGTGGGGGAAATAACCTGGTTCACGCTTCCGACTCTTTGGAAAATGCCAAGAGAGAGATGAAGATAGTCTTTACCCCGGAAGAAATTCATGAGTACAAGACGATTACGGAGCAGCTAATTTACAGTGAGGACGAGATCAGTGGAGTTTTTAGATAGACATCTGCTCTATTTCGGATGAGATGCGAGTTTTACCGAAGTAGCCCATTTTAAGAAGCTTTTTGTCGCTCGTTAGGAAAATATCACAGTTAGCTTCAACAGCAGAATGAAGCTGAATATTATCTTCGAGGTCAGAGGTTGGTCCTGACAACGAATGTTTTAGTATTTTTGATGATAAGTCGACATAGACTATTTTTGATAGCAATTTTGATATTTTTGGTGTTGGGATTTTTATTTTTTGAGTGTAAAAAAGAATGTGTACTGAAAGTGGAGAGCCATGTAAAGTACTATCATTGATTGTTTTTATGAATGATGGTTTTCTAAAAACCAAATCCATGATTTTATTTGTGTCTAGATAGATGTTGGCCATGTTTTTTCATCATTGCAGCACGATATCTGCGGTCAATTTCTTTATCGCTCAACTTAGGCAGGTTTATTTCTTTGGCTATTTGCATAATTTCTTCAACGTCTTTTGCAGTAAGTATCTTACTTTCGGGCTCGGCAGGCTTAATGGTGGCTACCATTTTTGAACGGTGAAGTAATCGAACAGAGCGCCCTAGACTGAGTTGAGCCAGAAGTTGTGGGGACATGGTGCGAAGCTGAGTAGTGGTGATGAATTCCATAATTTAAATGTACACTTGAATGTACATTTTGTCAAGAAGAGAGGGAGTGATGATAGACACTTGCCCTATAATAGGGTAAAATCCTTGAGTTAAGGAACTTTAACAATTTAGTTGAGGAGAAAAAATGCTTCAAGTGACGACTCGCATAATGGTTGAAGACAGGACAATTGCCGTCCGAAGAGCGGTAATTCAAGGTGTGACGGACCTGGGACTTTCACCCCACTTTGAGGCTGGGAAAAGATCGATCAAGGTTCGGTACCGCCAGCCGTCTAGGATGAAAAGTCTAAAGCCGGTCTATGTGACCGTAGCCGAGGTTGAGATTTTGTCGATTGAGGATGGAGTCTGTCGGATAATGGTGAGACCAAGACTCTACGGACACGACAGGCCTAAGGTAGATGAGCTGATAGAATGTTTGAAGGCCAAAACGGTCGAAGGTGGGCAGATGGAAGTCGTTATAGAGAGATAAGCCGCGTCCCCTGATGGGCCTCTATCGTTTGAGGCATGACTATCAAAACAATTATGATGTTATGAGAACCTCAAAGCAGTTCGAATCAAGGAAAATTAGTGTTTTTAGGCTCTCCAGCGATGGGGGGCTTTTTTTGGCTTCAGGTAGTAAAATGAGTAGGTGATTTCGGGGTGTAGTGAATCGGCTATCACGCTCCGTTCGGAACGGAGAGACACGCAGTTCAATTCTGCGCACCCCGACCAAATAAAAACCCCCGTCTTTGGCGGGGGTTTGGTTTTACTTGACGAATTTATTAAGAATGTAATTTTCCAAGGAGGAGACGTCAAAGGTAGCGATGAGGAACATTTTGTCCATTTCGTTGTTCCAACCGACAACCAAAGGATCGCCAATGTTGGTTCGTCCGGTTCGGTCGATCTGCCACTTGGGCGGAGCATTCCGAATAATGAAGATATCATCGAAGACTTCGGCTTCCTGAACCCGCCTGATCTCGGCCCGAACTCCGGAAGGCACGGTGCCGGTAAAGTTGGCACTGATAACAATTTCATCGCCATCGTAGTTTCTGAGCGAGAGCTTACCAAGATGAACGGCAAATTTATCAAACTGGTTATCCAAGACGTCAGGTAAATATGGTTTGATGTTCACAATGACGTCATCGATATTGGTGACTTTGGAGTATATCGGTCGGATAGTGAGGCTAAACTCCTTGTCATTCGAAGAGGTGTCGAGGATCATAAAGGCTGGGAGCGGAATATCTTTCTTTGAAAGGGCCAGAAAGCGATAATCGATTTTTGGATAGCCAAGTTCGTTCATGCGGATATAGAGTTTTTCCAGGGCAATTTTTTCTTCCAAAACATTTTTTTGTTCCTCAACGTTTTCAAAAGCAAAAAAATCGCCGGTCTCTAGTTCGGATAATTTTTCTTCCAGGAAAGTGAGACGCTCTTGCCGCCTGGCCGAGGTTTTGGGAATCTGGGTGACCATATTTTGAACAATCCAGGGAATGTCGTAGACGATAGCTTTATCACTCATGAAATCTCCTTTTTTGTGAAAGTACTAGGCTGGAGCCTGTGGGGGATATTCTAACATATGGAGGGTGGTGTCGATGCCCAGAGTCGAACTGGGGACCTTCTCGTTAGGAGTGAGATGCTCTATCCGTCTGAGCTACATCGACATGAGTGTATTTTACCTGCGTTGGAGTGAGATTGCCACACCCGCCATGGCGGGTTCGCAATGACGAATAATATAAAATATGCCCATTGCAAATCGAAAGTAATTTCGTGTGAAGTTGTGGTATATTTCTTTCCATGAAAGAAAAAAATCCTTGGTTATTAATGGATCATGACGGTACGCTGACCGACTCCGATCTGGAAGCAAGCGAGTATCGAGAGATTGTTTTGGATTTTATGAGTAGTGAACTGGGTGTTCCGAGAGAAGAAATGAAAGTTTTGTTGGAAAGAGCCGATGCCGAGATTGAATCCAAAAAAGAAATCTATGGTTGGAAAATAGGGGACATTATTGTGGCTCCGGCGACGTCTGATCACTACATCAAAAACACCGTAGCCGGATCGATGGCCTTGGAAATGCTGGCCAAAGAGTCGGCCAGCATGAAACAGTTTACCGATCCCGCCGAGGTGGAGAAGTTTGTAGGGCGGGTCTTTCGAGCCAGTTCACCCAAACTGGGAGTCTTTTACAGATGGGAAGCAGGGAGATGTTTGCGGGAGTTAAACAAGACGGGCAGATTTATGATAATTACGAACTCCGACCCTAAGGTGGTTCTCAATAAGATGAGTAAGTTGTTGGGAGATGACGCTCTAGATTTTAGTATCGTGGGTAATGCCAAGAAGTATCTGCCGGATCCCACCTGGACGGGAGTAGTGCCCGAGGGAATGTACAAAGGCTTTCCCGGATTTCCCGAAAGAGGAGTCAATTTACAGAGAAAAATCTACTATATGACGCTTTTGGATATCACGTCCGGAGATCTAACCCGCGCCAAAATGGCTGGCGACATCGCGGAATTAGACTTACTCATGTTGGACTATCTGGGAGCCGAAACGGCTTTGGTTTTGTCAGCCACCACACCGGCTTGGGAGAATAACTACTACTATCGCGGTGAGGGAAAGAGATTTACTTCGGGGAACTTGAACAAAATCACCGACTGGTTTTTGAAAGACTAGCTACTTCAGGTCGAAGGAGATGAGGTTGTAGGTGTCCGGCTTTTGGTTGATATTCGTCAGAAGAATTAATTTACTGCCGTCCGGGGAGGCGGTGACAAAGTTTTCCAGTGGCTGGACGTAGGTGATGTTGGTAATATTAGTCGCGTCGTAGTCAATCATGTTGACTCCGTCTGAGTTAGTAAGTATTAGTTGTTTACTGTTTGAATACCAAGAAAGATTGGTGGTGAGACGGCTGTCCGTCTGGGCTTTAAGTTGTAGGAGACTGGCGGGACTGGCTGAGGGGGTGGCGGAAACAGCGGTGATGAGAGTTTTGGACAGCGCCAGAGGTTTGTCGGCAAAGGGGAGAGCGTAGTTGGTGCCCTCTTTGAGATCAAAAAGGTAGGTCTGGTTTTTTTGAAGATTTCGACTTTCCGGAGTGGAGTTGATGTTGGGGAGAGCTTGGCCGATCTCATTCTTGGGCAGAGTCAGATCGATGGTGGGGGTGTAAAAAACCTTTTCTTTGTCGGGTGAGAAGTAGACGTTGATGGACTGGTGGCTAAGTAAGTCGACCATGTATCTTGGGAAGAGGCTAACTGTGGGTAAATTTATTTTGGCGTATTGATCTTGCCACTGATTGATAATGAGAGGCAGACGGAGAGTAACATCGGAGAGGGTGTTGGAGTTCATATTTTTACTGGATAGCAGATAGGCGGAAGTAATTTGCTGTCTTTTATCGGTGAAGAGAGCCAGGATTTGTGAACTGTCCGGAGACCAGATAAGGGTAGCCAGAGAGTAGTCTCTAATAGAGTTTTCGGTGATCTGGAGATTGGAGGAGCCTAAAAGGTTGCCGATGATAGAGTAGACATAGAGACCGTTGTTGGTTTCTTGAGGAGAGTTTTTGAGAACGTAGGCGATCTTGGTGCTGTCGGTGTTGGCGGCGGTGTTTCTCACCTGATAAAAAGTCAGGGGGGAGATGGCGGTAATGATCGGAAAGAGTCGAGCGTCGGCCGAAGTGACCAGTTCGGACTTGACCGGCAGAGACTTGGTCCAAGGATGGAAGCCGTCTTTTTCGACTTTGACCGTGTAGGTGCCCGGTAGCAGATAGAGTTTGTCATCGGTGACGGTGGTGAGCTTGTCATTGATAATGACTCTGGCCGATTTGGGGTAGGAGGTAATGTTCAGGAGGCCGGTACCGGAAAGAGAGCGGCTTTGGAGATCGGGGCGGTAGCCTTTGGCAAACTGGATAGCCACAAAAGTGCCTATGATGAGGAAGAGAAGGATGAAGAAATTGACGAGGAGGCGCTTGGCTTTGGGGTTCTTGGTCACACGACTATTATATAACAACAGTCATTGCGAGTCTTGTACTCAAGCCGAAGCAATCCAGGTTTTTCTGGATCGCCACGGTCGCTTGAGGCGACCTCGCAATGACAGGTGGTGTGAGATTCCACAAATTTATATAGATTGCCGCGTCACTTCGTTCCTCGCAATGACGCATACGCAATGACGATGTAGTGTGTTATAGATTGTTATCTTATGTTTGAGTGAGATTACTGGTAGAATTCTCTCAAATGGGATTTTCTTTTTCGAAAAAAGTGGGAATTGATCTGGGGACGGCCAACAGCCTGGTGTATGTAGTGGGGGAAGGAATTGTGCTGGAAGAGCCGACGGTGGTGGCTGTTTCTCTCACCGATGGTAAGGTTTTGGCGGTAGGGCATGAAGCCCAGAAAATGTTGGGTCGGACCCCGGGAAACATCAGAGCCAGTAAACCCATGCGGGATGGGGTAATCGCCGACTACGCCGTGACCGAGGCGATGCTCAAGTATTTCATGCGTAAAGTGAGAGCTTATGGTCTGATGAGGCCGGAAGTGATGATTTGTGTGCCGGCCGGGGTGACTCAGGTAGAGCGGAGAGCGGTTTTGGGAGCGGCCATGGAAGCCGGAGCTCGAAACGCCTATCTGATCGAGGAACCTTTGGCGGCGGCCATCGGTGCCGGAGTACCGATAGCGGAAGCCTCGGGGAACATGATCTTGGACATGGGTGGTGGAGCGAGTGAAGCCGCTGTCATATCGCTGGGAGGAGTAGTCACTTTTAAGAGCATACGGGTGGCCGGAAACAGAATTGATGAGGCGATTTCCAAGTATGTTAGAAGAAAACACAACTTGGTCATTGGAGAAACGACGGCCGAAAGTATCAAAGTGAAGATAGGTTCGGCGGTCGGGGTATCGAAGGAAGAGATGATGGAAGTAACCGGCAGAGACAGTATTGCCGGTCTACCCAAACAAGTTCAGCTTAGCTCCCATGAAGTATTTGAGGCCATGAGAGAACCGCTAGGGAAAATTATTCAGATGTTGAAGACAGTCATGGAGGAAGTGCCTCCAGAGCTTTCTTCGGACATTATTGATAAAGGAATCGTGATGAGTGGGGGAACGGCCTTGCTGAAGGGTTTTGACAGATTGATAACTTTGGAAACGGGCGTGCCGGCCTTTGTAGCGGAGGATCCATTAAGGTGTGTAATAAAAGGTATTGGGATAGCAATTGAGAACCTAGACATTTACGAGAGAAGTATTAAGAGATAGATATAAAGATTGATTGTATCAAGTAAATAGATCTCAGTTGTCAGATTATAGATTACAGTGATAATTTATAATTTGAGATTGAAATACGAATTTACGCGAAATATATATGAGTTATGGAAATAGTTATCGATTTGGATAGATAATATTTATTATATTTACCGGATGAATTGAGGAAATAAAAATTGACCTGTAGGGCCAGGTCTTGAAGATTACGGGTTTGATAAATCAAACCCCTACAAGGCCTGGCCCTATCGGACTGTCATTTCGACCGAAGTGGAGAAATCCCACTCCACGAGTGTGAGATCCTTCGACTCGCAATGACGGAGGGGGTGGAGTGAGATTGCCACGGTCGCCTAAGCGACCTCGCAATGACGAAAGCGCGAAACGCATACCCCTCTGTGGTGTGTGAGTAATATTGTAAATTTTGCTTTTTATACTCTATGGGGGTATGGTATGTGTGACGTTTTATTGTCTTTGAAAGCTTGTTTTTAAGGGTTTAGGCCAGATTTTTGACTATTTAACGGCTTTCGCACTTTCGTCATCGCGAGGAGTGTAATCACGACGCGGCGATCCAGAAAAGGGTTGGATTGCCACACCTGCCTGCCGGCAGGCAGGGCTCTGAGTACGAGATTCGCAATGACGGTTGATGAAGAACGACGTCTGTTATTTTTTAAGGTGGCGACATGGCTGGATTGTATTTTGGATGTTTTTGAGTCTCTTGGCCAGTTTATGCCTGTTATCAAACTATCTCACGTTATTTATAGATATAAGTTGTTTGTTTAGGTGTATTATTGGGTTTATGATGTTTATTTTAAGTATTTTAAATGTGTATATAGATCGATATATAAGTTATATTATAAATCAACTTTATTTAGGACGATACTTGACTTTTTAGAACGAAATATGAATACTATTATGGTTCAATTCGGGATATATATTTCTTTGTTGACTATTTTCCAATTAGCCCAATAACTAACTTTCAACTCTAAAGTGACCCAAATTAATATAAGATTGATAGACTAGACTTATAGAATATGGATTTTTTAGGTAATTGTCGCTAAATTCCATGTTTGGAGTCGTCACTACTACTTCGATGATGGTTTTTGAGTGAGATTGTGGGGATCTTAACAGTCTAAAAAGCTTGATATTTCACCTAAAAGATTAAAATCTCTAACTTAGCAGATAAGATGAACAAGTGATAAATTGTGCCTCCAGAAAAATCCTGGATTGCTTCGGCTCGAGTACGAGACTCGCAATGACGGTATCGTTACAGAGAAACTGCGAAACTCGTATATATTACAATAGCATATATGAGATCAGAAGTTTTGGGACTGCCGGTGGATATTTTGAGCCGACAAGAAACCGTCGACAAAATTGACGGCTGGCTAAGGTCACCAGACCGAAAACCAAAAATGATTGTGACGGCCTACAGTGAGTTTTTTGTAGCGGCTCAGAGAGACACGATCTTTTCCGAGATTATTAAAAAAGCCGATTTGGTTACCCCTGATGGAATTTCTGTCCTCGCGGCTGTCAAATACTCCAAAAGAGTTAGAGGTAAAAATATCTTTCAAAAGACAGGTGAGGGGTTGAGGGTGGGAGGGGAGATTTTGTCCGGTGAGGTGGGAGAGACAGTGACGGGGGTGTTTTTGTTTGAAGAACTACTAAAGTTAGCCGAAAAGCGGGGATGGAAGGTATTTTTACTCGGCGGATGGGGAGATGTGAGCTTACGAACGGCTACACTGGCCCTAGAACGGTTTCCAAAGCTGAGGGTGTCTTATGATAGTGGAGAAAACAGGGTGGGGACCGATAGGGCAGTAGATGACCGAGTGGTTAAAAAAATAAATGCTTTTAAGCCGGACCTGCTTTTTGTCCAGTACAACCCGGTCAAACAGGAGAAGTGGATCGCCTCACACTTGAGTCGTCTCAAGGCGGGAGTGGTTATGGGGGTTGGGGGAACCTTTAATGAATATCTTGGAAATTTCCAATCTGCTCCTGTTTGGATGGAGCGAGTGGGGCTGAAGTGGTTGTGGAGAATGATGGTGGAGCCAAAACGAGTGGGGAGGATTTTCCGAGCCGTCATCGTGTTCCCGTGGCTGGTGTTTTGGAGAAGTTTGGAAAAATAAAAAAACCACCCTGAATTAGGTTCAAGGTGGTGGTTAGTTGGTGATACTTATTTATCACGTTCGCGTATTTTTTGTTCCCCGTGATGAAGGCGGACCATACCGATGATGATGAGGATAATCAAGCCCAGAGAGATGCCGAAAATGATGATGTTGCCAAAGATACTTCCGTAAATGAGTCCGGCGGTGGGTAAAACGAACCAGCCTCCTCCGGTAGCGGGAATAGTAGGGCCGTACATAAGTGCCTCCTTAGTTTAAAGAAATTTCAGGTTTCGCGCCATTCTTCCGGTCCGTCGACAAAAGATAGCCAGTAGGACCGAATACGTTGGACGCTGTGCAGAAGGCTGTACAGCTCCTCCGGAACTAGGAGAGCCCGAGTGGCGACATCGTTGATGGTGAGATTGTCAACGTATTTGAGACGGTACATCCTATCTGTCCAGTATAGTACCACAATGATCCAGAGTAAGGGGTTCCAGACAAAAGTGGTTCCAGCTATGGCTAGGTAGGTGGCGATGGCCGCAAATGTTATTTGCTGAGTCAGAAGAACGGAAAAAGAGACGTGACCAAGAATATCTTTACGAGTATCCTTGTTCCAGCCTTTTTGTCTCAAGGTATCAACATGAGAGCGCGCCCAGCGAATCCGTTGATGCCAATGTACGGAAAAGGATAAGGGGACATCGGTCCAAGAGTGCATTTTGGTGCCGACAGTGACTAGCCAGCCAAGTTTTTTGAGAGAAAGAGTGAGCTCGTAGTCTTCAATCAGATTCGTCTGATCGTAGTACTGACCATTTTGGCGGACCAACTTGGCGACGCTTACCAGAGCAGATTGGCGATAAATGACGCAGGAGCCGGCCAATATTTGCAGGTCTTCGGGGTGTTCGACACGTCTGGAATCGGCCGAAGCATATTCCAGTTTTTGTAACTGCCAGATTGTCTTTTGGTCGAAGGTGGCGTTTTTGGGTAACGGGGTAAGGTGGGTTAGAGCACAGACGGCTCCCAATCTAGAATCTGTGGCTAAGACGCGTAAGGCTTCGGTGATAACGTTCGGATCGGCGATGGTGTCGGCATCCAAGACCATGATGAAGTCCGCGTCCTGACAGTAAAGATCGATCGCTTGATTAAGAGCACCGGCTTTTCGATCGTGATTCTCATAAGTATAAAAAACAGTCAGGTTAGAAACCGTCCTCTGCCTACCCTTCGCAATCTGATACGTGTAGTCGGTGCTGCTATCGACGGCAACAATGATTTTCTTGTTTGGATGTGTTTGTTGATCGGCAGAGCGAATGGCTCTGACAATGTTTTTTTGTTCGTTCCAAGCGGGTATGATGATCGCCACCTTAGGAAAGGTTGGCACTTTGGGAAAGTAATTCATGTGACAGCCTCCAGTTGCAAAAAGATGATGAGGCGCTGTAAATTGGTGCCCCAAGGGGTACAGGTAATCAACATTAGATAGTTCCGGTTATTGGACTTGGCCACCAAATCATGATTGCCGGCCACAGTCCATAAGTCGGCCGGATTGATGATCAGCGTCTCGATGACTTTATAGGTGAACCGATATCCGGGGCTAGTAATGTTCGCCTGGTCACCGACGATGAGATTATCGAGATCGGTAAAGACTTTGGGACTTGGACCCCACTGCCGGTGACCGTAAATGATACTAACTCCGGGAAGTCCGATATCGGCGCTCCAGTTGGGAATCAATAGGGGATTTTCGGCCGGCTCGGTAAAGGTCGGGCCATTGGCAGAATCAATTTCGATGGCCAAATCCAGCCTTGAAAAGAGGTTGATAGCCGGTATTTCTAGCCAAACAAGCCCATTGGCGATATCTGAGGCCGAAACTTGAGGGGGAAGAGGAGGAGTCGTGGGGACCGGAATAGGTGTGGTTTGGATATGTTGAGTAGAGATTAACGTAGCTGTGTCATGCCGGACCTGATAGGGTCGTTGATCCCCGAAGGGGGACATCCAGGTATTATTTCTGGATTCCGGCTCGTGGGCCGGAATGACAAAATAGACAAAACTTAAATATATGGCAAGACACAACAAAATTAGAAGCAGAATACGGCGATAGGACATACGCCCTCCTTGACAGTGATGGGTTTAATTTTCAGGGTACAGCAAGAGAGAACTACTTATTTGCGGGGTTTATGCCCAGCATCCAGAGGACGGATTCTTTCTTGTAGCGGCGGTCGCCTCGGGAGTTGATGCGGATGGCGGGGAGTTTGCCACGCTTGCCCCAGCGTTTGATGGTCAGGGTGGAGACACGGAGGAGATCGGCAACTTCGGACACGGTGAGAAGGTCGGGCAGGTTATTTAAGTCTAAGTTTTTTTTATTGTTGTCCATTGATATACAAATTACCAGAAAGAATATGGTTAGTCAATGGGCTTTTGGGGAATTTGTGTGGTAGAATTTCGCCAGCATCACCGCGGAACGTTAAATCATTTTTTTGGAGGCATATGTGTCTAAGGCTATCATTGATGATCGGTACAAATTTACCAAGTTCATGGCTACCAAAGGGGAAATGAAGTTCGTATCTAGAAAGGCAGGTAAAAGTAACTTGGAAATGGATGCTTTTCTGGCTAGGGCGGTAGCCTGCAAGATTCCGGTGGAGATTGTGAATTTGAATCCCGGGGATCTGGTTTCACTGCCGGAGTCTGTTTTTGGCAAGACAACCATCAATTACACGGGTAATGCCCCCCTCGCCGCACGAGAGTACGATCAATATGGAAATGTACAGATATTTTCGCGGGCAAACTCCGCTTTTGAAGTGATTTTTAACTCCGAAAAAGTTGGCGCGGTGGGTAGAAACCGCGGCGCTCACGGAAAGAAAATAATTTATTTGGTGAATTAATCAGATACAAAAACCCCCCGTTTAGCGGGGGGTTTTTCTTGGTGAGGCTATCTTATAGTTGTAAGGTGTATTAGAAATGTGATATAATCTATAGGTTCTTTTAAACTACTGATCTGAGGAGAAACCGTGAATAAAATAGCTATGGTATGTGACAAATGTGGTGGAAAACTGGTTTTCAACGGGGGAATGATGACTATTTGCGAAAGTTGTACGACCGCTTATGCCCTGGTAGCGGAGGCTGGTGGAAGCTTACGTCAGGTTTCATATCTACCTGTAGGGGCTTCAAAGAAGATGGTTGTACCCCTCAAAATTTCCATCGCCAAGCTGCTCAAGCAAGAAACGGATTATATCGTGCAGGATGGGAAAATTAATGACTGGGATCTGAGTTTTAATGACGCCGGTGTGACCGTGTGCGAAGGGTTTTATGTTACGGGGGACGACGAGCCTTTGTATGTTGCCATTGGGCATAAAGAGAGTGACATGGAGAGGAAGGTTTGCGAAGAACCTAATTTTTGGAATAAGTACAAGACCGAGTATTACGAGTTGCATCCGTCGGTGACAGATGTGATGAGGATCGAGGTTAAAGAAGTAACTGTTGACGGTCGGTTTGTAGGCAACTCGGTCTACATTGGAGTGTGTGACGAGAGGTTTGAGGAAGAAGCCAGTCGTGTCTACGACTTGATCCTCAAAAAATTCGGTGTAGTACCTAAATGTGTCTTACTTAATGGATAGTTTAATCAAAAAAGCCGCTCGAAAGAGCGGCTTTTTCTTTGTGCCTAAGGAGACAAATTTGAGTTGAATTTGACAAATGAGGGCTTTTGTGATATTCTATAGGTTAGATAGTTTGAGCCATTCTTTGACAAAAAAGGAGCAAAATGAAGCTAATTCCGTTGGTTTGTGGTATGTGTGGTGGAAGGGTAAACTTTAACAGAGGTCTGACAGCTGATTGTGAGAGCTGTGGCACGCCTCATGCGATGGTAGGTCGCGATGGTGATGATCTTCGACCGATATCGTATATACCCTTACCCCTGGCGGGCAAGATGACGATTCCCCTCAAGATCTCCTTATCTAATCTACTTCGAAAAGAAGGATTTTTATGCAAAGAGGGTGAATTTTGGACGAATCGGCTTTTTTTTAATGATGCCGGAGAGGTTGACTACCCTGACACGTTAGTGTCTGACGATGATGATCCTCTCAACGTAGCGGTGGGGATGCACTTAAGTGAGCCTTTGAGTGAAGTGTCTCCGGTTCAGCCCAAAGCCACCGGCTTCATGGCCAGATGGTTTCCCCAACCGGCACCGATGGTTGAGAAACAAATGCCCGAAGCTGAGATAATCATGGAAATCTATGTGGATGAGGTCCTGATCGAAGGTCGTCTGATCGGGCATGCCGTTCGTATCGAAGTCCAGGACCCAGATTATGAAGAAGAGGCAAATGAGATTTGTGCCCTGGTCATTAATAAGTTTGGGGTGGCCCCCGATTGTTCCTTGGTTCGGGGATAGACTAAAAACCAAAAAGCCGCTCTTTCGAGCGGCTTTTTCTTGTTCTTGGTGGAGTGGGATTCCTCCACTTCGGTCGGAATGACGAACTATTACTTAAGTTCGACTTTGGCTCCGGCGGCCTCAAGTTTGACTTTGGCGGCTTCGGCGTCTTCTTTCTTGGCACCCTCGAGAATGGTGGCGGGAGCTTTCTCGACCAAGTTTTTGGCTTCGACCAATCCGAGATCGGTTTTGATCTCGCGGACGGCCTTGATAACGGCAATCTTGTTGGCGCCTGCGTCAGTGACGACGACGTCAAATTCGGTCTTTTCCTCTACAGGAGCGGCGGCCACAGCGGCGACACCGGCGGCGGCGACAGGAGCAGCAGAAACACCGAATTTTTCCTCTAAAGCTTTGACGAGTTCAGAGACTTCCAAAACGGAGAGTTCACTGACCTGATCAACGAGTTTGGTGAGTTTGTCGGACATATTTTTTTGTTTAATTATTATTAATTCGAGACGGTTTGATGTTGTCATTCCGACCGAAGTGGAGGAATCTCATGTTAGTGGAGTGAGATCCTTCGACTGCGCTCAGGATGACGGGTGGTTTAGGTAGACAATTTAATTTTTAAGGCCTCGAGGCCGTAGACGAAGTTTTGAATGGGAGCGGAGAGCTGGCGAACAAGAGCTTGCGCCGGAGCTTGTAGCTGGGCTAGAAGAGAGGATAAAAGCTGTTCACGGCTTGGGAGTTTAGAAAGGGCTCTGATTTCGGCAAAAGTGATAACCTTGTCATCCATGATACCGGTTTTGATCTTAAGTTTTTCATGATCTTCGGCAAACTTGGAGACTACCTTGGCGGCAGAGACGGCATCGGGACTAAAAAGAATAGCAGTTGGTCCACGTAAAACGTCTGCGACGTCACGTGGTAAACCTTCTGGATATTTACTATTGAAGGCTAGACGAAGAAGATTGTTTTTGGCGACCATAAAAGCACCGCCGGACTGGTTAGCTTCGGCACGAAGAAGGTTTTGTTCGGAAACGGTTAAGCCGGCATATTCGGTGAGAATGACGGCCTGAGAATCGTTTAGCTTTTTGGTGATCTCGGCCAGTTGGTGAATATTTCTTTGATTAGGCATGGTTTTTCTGCTAGGGACTTATTTTTGCGCCTTAGGTCTTGGAACTAGGGGAATTATATATGGTAAGATAGCCGCTGTAAAGTACCTAAAAATCTTAATTTTGGAGGTGTAGTTATGACCCAAATACCGAGGAAAAGTCTACCGCTTTGGAAACAACTAATCAAGGGTTCGGTGGAGATGCCATATTTTGAGGCTTGGCAGGCCCATGACGTTAAAGCCTTGTTTGACTTGGGGCTCATAGAGTTTAAGCGTTCAAAAAAGCCAATACCGGCCATTAGTGTGGTTCTTTCTACCAAAGGTAGCTGGTTGAAGATTTCGATGGCCTGGAATGACTTTTGGTCGAATATATAAAAAAATAGCCCCCCGCTTGGCGGGGGGCTTTTCTGTAGAAAAAAATTATTGACCGAGACGACGATCCAGCTCTTCGGTGATCCGGCTCAGATAGTCAATCAAGGATTGATCGGGTAAACCAGTAAGATCATCGAGTTTACATTGGGTTTGAGGTGCGATTGAGGCGCTGTTTTCAGACACCGGAAAGATCTCAAACTCACCTCGAAGCCAAGCATTCACTCTGTCAACCGTTGGAATATCCTCGTAGACCACGTTGGTGAATGGGTCAATGAAGGTGTAGAACATGACCGACGTTGAGGTGGGTGCTGAGCTGACATAACCCATGGCGTAAAATCTGGGTTGTCCGTTTTCCAGTCTGATGATTGGGGATAGCTCCAGAATGGTGACATTACCACATTTATTTTCACTACTAGTTCGGAACCAGTTGGTGTTGCGGTGAGTAGGTGCGGACTCGATAAAAGAAACGAGAAAGTCTGCTCCGGGGAAACTAGTATTGACCGGTAACATCCAAATGCCGACAGGACCTCCGATGTCGTGTGAGGACGAGATGGCAAGGCCGACACCGGAGTTGCCTCCGTATGAGTATGGTGAGAGGGGAGTGTACCAGGCATTACCAGAGACGCTCTTCATATGGAAGGGAGCCTCATTTTCGTCGTTTACCGTGGAAGACTGGACTTCGACGCGTCCGCGTTTACCAAACATGCCGGCGAGAACTCCATTGCGCCAACCATAGGCTTCATCTCGAAGTTTTTCAAATTTTTCAGGGACGAGGGCGATGTCTTTTAGTCGTGGATCAGCTTCAGCCATATCAGGTGAAAGAATCTCGATAAAGCCATTATCGTCGATGACAGCCACGCCCCAGATGTAGGGATAGCGGGCGAAGCCAGCACGCTTGATCAGAGTAGAAACAGCAATGTATTTTCCGTCTTCCAACCGAACGTAGAGGACATCAGAAAATTCGACGAAGTATTCTTCGGCTCTGATGGTGTGGACAGCTGAGTTCCACAACCAACCCCTTTCTGCAAAGGTAAACGGCTGAATGACTTGTTCGACGCGGTTGTCATCAGTGAAGAGGTACAAACCTTGGGTCGGACGAGTGAAGGTATTCCAGTTTATTGGATCGATGCTAGCCGTCCAGTGATCCTGAACGTAGTCCAGGTCACCCGGGGCCTGCCTGGAATCTGGTTGATTGGCATTGAAGTTTGAGGCGGCGATGGTGTAAGCGATGGGACGGATTGTTTGCTGAGGAATGAGAGGTGTCTCGACGTATTGAGTGTGCTTGTAAAGCGCGACCATCTTGATGGGATTTTGAATTCCAAGCCAGATAACCCAAAAAACGGTGATGGCAATGCCAATCCAAAGAGGAATATAGGCACGATCACTGTCAAATGAGGTGCTACTGTCAGCCACCACGGCCGAGTAAACGTAAAAGCCGAGGGCGATAAAGACTAGTAGCCAACTGACTGGATGGATATAGAAAATATCCAATATCAGCCCGGAAACCAGGGGGGTTGTGCCGAAAATGAGGGAGAATAGGCTGAAGGCACCAAGTGCCATCATGGTACGACTTAAAACTTTCATTTTTACCTCCGTAATATAGATTGTGAATGTCCTGACTTGGATATTATACCCTAGATGGTTGTGTTATGGGGAAAGTGATATAATTCACGAAGTAAAGTTGTACGTTGACATATTCTGAATTTATAAGGAGGTACGAATGGACACGAAAACGAGAGATGAACGTCACGCTCAGATGCGTGCCGCGACACAGAATCAGCCTACTGAGACTACTTCGGTTTCACCAGTTTTTGTACCTGAGCAGGCTACCGCGTCTCCCAAGCCTAAGAGGTTTGGTTTTCTAAAGAAGGTTGAGAAGAAGTACTGGATTGGTGGTGGGGCGATCACGCTGATCGTGCTGGTGCTAATTGGGTACTTTGTGTTTTCGAATGGTGGCGGAGTGGCGACCCCGTACGATTTTGCGAGCGAGCCTACTTTTACCAGTCCCGACTTGGGCACTGATCCCGCTTTGGGGTTTGCGCCACAGATTCCGGAGGAAAACCTTGGTTTGGACTCTATCTCACCTACACTCAGCTCGCCCGACCAAGATTTTTGGTCACAGCTCCACTTATCACAGGTGCCTGAGCTCAGTCCGGGAAATCTTGAGTGGCTTTTAAACGCTAAAACAGCAGTCGGAATTTTTTTACTCTTAATGATCTCTTTAGAAGCACTTGGTGAAGGCAAGATCAGAAAGAAAGGCCAGAATGGAGCGTTTTTCTTTACAATTGTGGCTCTAATGGCGGGATGGTTGACGATGCCGACTTTGATAGCGATTGCTGCGGCAAAAACCATTGGTTGGTTTGTGGTTGGGGTTTTGTTCTTAGGCGTTCTTTGGGCCTTGACCTACTCAACCATCAAGTCACAAAATGATTTGACGCCGATTACGGTTGCCTTAGCCGTCTTTACCGCCAGTTTGTTTTACGTCGGTAAATTGGTGGTCATTACGACGATTGGAGCCCTGTTTGGGTTGGTTTGGCCGGCATGGATTGGTGTCACCACCCTTGGTGGTGTTCTCACCCTCCTGATGTCTGGTCGGGCCAGTGCTTCGATATTGACGGTGGTAATTGTTCTCTTTGGTGCCCTAGTAATATATTTAGCCAGCAAGGAGGTGGGGAAAAAACATGGACATTGGTCGGCCATGATGGTTGGGGCCGCCATCATTATCATTTTCTTTCTATCCAATTGGGGCTTAAATTCTCTGATTGCATACCTGGTGAGGACCCAAAATCTCACCTTAATGGTAACGGTGGTGCTAAAGGTGATTGCGCCAATTCTGGCTTGGTTGACCTCTCTGATCTCGGCCATAGGCTTCGGTGTGGCCATGGGTGATGTCGAAGTTGGTCGATCGGAGAACCGTCAGACACTCGGTTTGGAAAAAACCGGAACCTTTATCCAGAACATCGCCGATTTTGCGATTTTGGGGACGATAATTCCACTGTTTCTCGGTGTGATTATCGTTTTGTTTTAAAATTCAGAAGTTTGTGTTAGAGGGTGTCGCAAGATGCCCTCTTTTTTGGTGGGCAAAATGGAGTGAGATTCTTCGACTTCGCTCAGAATGACGATTAGAGGGTGCCGAGGTGAAGCTTGATACTTGGCGTGTGAGTACAGGCCAGGTAGGCAGACTTGATCTTGGTGATGCCAACGCCCCTGAGGGACTCGGTAATGTTCTCGATTAGATCCTTTTTGTCTTGGGTAATTTTACCTAGAGCCAGATGAATGATGGGGAACTTGGCTTCGGTTTTGTAGGGCAGGGTGCCACCGGCAGTCAGCTCGGCCATTCTTTTCTCGGGATGGTCGGTGACGGTGCCGGACTTGGGGTTCGGCATGAGGCCCTTGGGACCGAGGATCTTGGCCAGTCGGGCGAGCTTCGGCATGTCGGCGGGGGTGGCCAAAAGGATGCTGAAGTCAAACTTGCCTTTTTCGATCTGCGCAGCTACCTTGTCGGAGAAAATAGCAATTTTAACCTCTTTGCCGGTAGAGTGAGGCAGTTTGAGCTCGCCTCGGAGACCGGTGTCGAGAGTATTGAGAGTCAGTTCGACGGTTTTGAGCTTGGATTTTTCGGCAAGTTTGGCGAGTTTTTCGACTGCTTTGGCGACTTCGTAGAGCTCTCCCTTTTTGATGGTTTTGGCCATGGCTTTGTACTTTTTGCCGCGCTTCTTGGGAGGGAGGGGTGTTCGGGTGGCCTGGATTGCCACACCCTCGCCTTCGGCGGGGTTCGCAATGACGGAGGGAGATCCTTCGACTTCGCTCAGGATGACGGGGGTGTCGGTGTTGTAGAGGAGGCGGATGGACTCGACGTCCTTTTCGGTAATACCCTCGATGGCCATGAGCTCACCGTCTTCTTTGACGACGATTTGCTCGGGTTTCATACGAGCGGCTCGGAGTGCTTCGGCGACGTGAGTCGGGAGATCGGTGTAAAGTTCTTTCCAAATTATTTTGGTCATACTGATTGAGTTTAGTTATTTTTATAGTTTCCCGCCTTCGCGGGAATGACAGTGGTTATTTTTCAATGGTTATACCCATCGATTTGATCGTACCCTCGACCATCTTGATGGCTGAATTGATGTCAGTGGTGTTCATGTCGGGGAGTTTTTTCTGTGCGATTGCTCTGATTTGATCTGCCGTAATAGTGCCCACTTTTGTCTTGTTCGGTTCACCGGAGCCGAGCTTGAGGCCCAGGACTTGTTTGACTAGAGCGGTGACGGGAGGAGTTTTGAGCTCAAACTTGAAAGAACGGTCTTCGAAAATAGTGACTAGAGCGGGAATGATCTGGCCCTTCATGTCGGCCGTTTTAGCATTGTACTGCTGAATGAATTCCATGATGTTGACACCGTGCTGACCCAGAGCGGGACCGACTGGAGGAGCGGGGTTCGCGGTACCACCGGGAAGATTGAGTTTCAAGATGACTTTGACTTTTTTAGCCATGTTTGTTTAATTGTTTGTTGTCATTCTGAACTTGATTCAGAATCCAGAAAATCCTGGATGCCGGATCAGGTCCGGCATGACGGACTTGATATTAGCTGGCACGAAAAAGGGGGTTTGAGACTAGAAACTACCTAAGTCGCAACTCTTTTCGAGTAAGCTCCCTCATCTAAGACGAGGTAGAGATATTCTAGCACCCAGCCAACAGCTGCGCCAGTACCGGCTTGCAGTTAGGCGGGCAGGTAAAAAAATCCCGCCTTTACGTAGGCGGGGATGAGGTTAGGCAAGTGGAAACTTGTCGTCGTAGAGAGCGTGCAGAACCTTAGAGGCGGTGGCTTCCAGGTGGACATGGTAGGCGGTGTTGGCGTTAATAATCTTGGGCCTGGAGTTCTTAATTTGCTCGAAGTAGTGACGTTTGGCTTCGTCAAATTCTTTGTCTAGCATGTCTATGGCCAGTCTCCAGGCTTTTTCATAGGGCAAATCTTTTTGAATGACAATTCGACCTTTGTAGAAATTGACAAAAGCTAACCAAAACAAGATTTCGTGGTCCAGATCGGCCGGGCGGATAAAGAGACCGAATCCACGGCCGACTCTGGCTTCTTCGATCACTATGGTGACGATGAGTTCTACTTGGTGGCCGCTGATGTTGGGAAGAGGGGAGGTCCAGTATCGCCGACTGACTTCAATTTTGGGATCCGGCAGAGGCGAAATAGTATCCCTGACGGCGTTCCAGATTTTATAGATTTTTTTCAAGGTTCACCTCCTAGGTAAGGTTTAGATATCCTGTAGTATATCACATTGTGCCTGTGCGGTTAAAAAAATCCCCGCCGTGGCGGGGGATGGATGATTTACTTATCGAAAAGTTCGCGGATGGCGTTTTTGGTGACCATTTCCAGATCGGTTTCATTTTTCAAGTCACCTGCAAGAATGGCGGTGTTTATTTTGATAAGCTGCGTTCGCTGGTCACGGTCGTCGTTTGGATATTGTTTAGCAATTCTCTCCCAGTGTCTCGAGTAAAACACGAAGAAGACAGGCGAGAGGTAGCTGTCTTGATAAAAATAGTACTGCATCAGGATCAGCAAAGCAAAAAATTCTTCAAAGGTTAGCTGAAGCGTTCTCGCGACGTCGGACACCGCGTTCTCGCTGAAGCCAAGATTCGAAATCACATCCAAGATAGATCTAACTCTTTTGAGCATTATGTCTCCTTTTAAAATTACCTAAGGGATTTATTCTTCGATGGCCCCCAGGAAATAGATGGGGGCGTGAAGATCGATGTTTTTATCGTACTCGGCGACGAAGACATGGTATTCCTGTCCGTAGCCGGCCACAATGACAATACCGTAGTGATCGTCCAAGAGGTTGTAGACAGTTTCTTGGGCATCGAGGTCGTACACACAAACCCCGTCTTCACCACGATCGGTGCCGGTATCGGCGATGGCGATTTTAAGAAATGAGTCGGCCACACCTCCTTCGGCGTAGGGGACTTCGAAGCCTTCAAGCCGTCCGGTTTTATATAAATCGACGAGGGTTTTGACCTTTTTGAACACATTACCATTACCATTCATGGGAGTCTCCTTGGAGTCGTACTCTGATTTTTAAAGTTCAGCCAGTAGTATATCACTTCGTGCGTGTGTAACCAAAAAAAATGCCGCGTAGAACGCGGCATTTAGAAAGAAGACAGCTTATTTGCAATCGATCGTTACGACAAACGAACGAGTGTCGGCGGTGTCGAAGCTAAATGAATCGTTCTTAAAGGCAGTCTTTGGATCAGTTCCGGTGGGGACACAGACGGCTTCAATGACCTCGGTATGGTTGACATAAAAATATGTTTTTGCGTCCCAACCGGTGGTGGAGGAAACAAAGTCCCATTCTTCGTCATTCGGAACTGAGAAACCACTATCATAACGATTCGGTTCGACGTTGTAGACGTAGAGTGAATAACCTAGAGGTATGGCTGAATCATAATGTGCCTTAATTTCGACCTCATTTGGCTCATTTGGGTTGACCCAGCTATACTCTACGATCACCGAATTGCCGGTCAGATAGTTCTTCGCGGCTGGGTATTTGATGACGGCGACAACGATTAGGCCAACAATTAGCCCTCGGGAAAAAAAATCAAAGAAATTTTTCATTTTAGCTCCTGGGTTAGGGTTGAATTTTCAAGGATCGACAAAAACTTATCCTGTAATATAGCACAAGGGTACATGGAAGTCAAGTTGGGTGGGGTCCTTAGATCGATTTGGGGATGTGGATGGTGAGATTGGTGTTTAGAGCCTTGGCGAAACGTTTCATGAGGGAAATAGAGGTATTGGCAGAGCCTGATTCGATACGGGAGATGATGTTTCCGATAGGGCCGGCCTTATAGGAATCCCAGATCTTCAAGGTCTGGCCCTAAAGTAGAGTGAGATTCCTCGGCTACGCTCGGAATGACGGCGTGGAATAACTGTTATTCACTGGATTTGAAGGACTGCAACTCATATTTTGCTTAGTTCGTGGCAGGGAGGGGTTCGGGGGTGCGGCAGGCGCCTTGGGTGAAAGTGGTGACGCCAGCGAGACCCGCTTCACAACCGTTGTCGTAGGTTACTCCGTTGGCACAGACAGGAGAGTAGAGCTCGGAGCAGATGATTTCTGGGGTATTGGGGGAAGGTGTCACGCCTACGTCAGTAGACTTCGGCGAGGCAAAGTCGGCAGCTTTGCTGCGGAGCTCGGTTTGGACGGTGGGGAGTAGGATAATGCCGGCGATGAGAACAGCGAGGACGAGGAGGACAGGGAAGACCACCCAAAGTGATTGTTGGCCGCTAAGATTTTTCATAGGATGTACTTTAAATATGGCAGATATCTTGACAAAGTGCAAGGGACATGATATGCTATGGGTTATTCAAGGAGGTGGCCAATGGCTCACCAGAGACCGTTAGCCGCAATTTCGATTGCGGTGTTGCTTTTCATGGGGGTGATCGTTGGTCTGCCAGCAGTTTTTTACCTGTTGGCGATGATTTGGTAGGAGGGGTCTAGTACCCCTCTTTTTTGTGGCTAATAAACCTGGTTGTGAGAGCCGATGTCTACCAAAATAATCTCGTCGTCACTAATTTTTTTAAAGACTATTCGAATATCTCCAGTTATTGAAAAAGCACAATAACCTTTTCTGGATCCAGCTAAGCTGTGTACCCTAAGTAACTCGTGATTTGGTTGTTCTATAAATAGGTTGATCCGTTCTTTTAGTTGACCAACTAATTTAGAGTTAAAGGATATCCTTTTCTTGAATTTCTTGTCAAAATCATGTGTAGATCCAACGATCATTACTTCAAGCTATTTAAATGATCCATCAGACTTTCAACTGAATTCCCCCTAAAACTAATTGCTTTTCCACTGTCGATTTCATCGGCAATGCGGTTATATCTTTTGATTGCTTTAGCTGACAGTTTTACAGTAGGCACAAAGGCAGTTTCAATTTTTTTTTCTGCCAGTTGGGTCAAAAACACCCTAACGGACTCCTGGAGCGAGGAGTAGCCTTGAGATAGAGCTACCAAGGTGGCTTTTTCGCGTAGTTCTTTGCTCATGGGAACCTGAAGTACATAATTCATATATTATGATGATAATGTTTTGATAAGGAAATGTCAAGGGCAAAAAATCCCGCGGAGTACGCGGGATTTCGAAAGAATGTTTATCAACCTAGCTGATTGTTAGACCATACGAGAAAATTGGTGAACGCTCCCAACAATGAGATAGCGAGGGGACTAATTTTGATGGCGAGAGTCGGGACGTTTGGCAATAAAACATACATTGCCGGGATAAAATACAACGCGGAAATCATAAATAAGAGAATGGTGAGCCAGAAACTCACCGTGTTGAACTTGACTTCAAATGAGGCATAGCCACAAAGGAAGATTACGACGACACACCCCAAAGTGAGGATAAGAGAGGGCATTTTTTCTCCTGTTGGTTAGAATTTCAAGGTGAGATTTCTACGATGGGGAATGATACCACGAAAACTATAGGATGTCAAGGCTAAATCTTGGCGACTTGGAGGAAATCGAGCTCGACGGGGGTTTCGCGGCCGAAGATGCTGACTAGGGTAATGATCTTGCCTTTGGCCTCGTCGATCGCGGAAACAGTCCCCAAAAGGTCGGTGAATGGTCCTTCGATGATGCGGACAGCTTCGCCGATGGTATAGGCGGACTGGAACTTGGGAGCGGCCTGCTCACCAAAAGCGGTGATGGCCTTGACTTCGTTTTCAGGAAGCGGAGTGGGTTGATCGGCAGTGCCTACAAAGCCGGTAACCCCCTGAGTGGTGCGGACGGCTAGCCAGGCATCGTCGTTGACAATCATCTGGACCAGCATGTAGCCGGGGAAGAGTTTTTCCTTGACGGTGACCTTTTTGCCTTTGCTGATCTTGATTTTTTCTTGGGTGGGGATAAGAATCTCGAAGATATTGTTGGTGAGCCCCATAGATTCGACTCTGGTCTTGAGAGTGATGGCGACCCGATTTTCATGGCCGGACTGAGTGTGAACCACGTACCAGCGGGCAGAAATGGGGGCGTCGGTAATGACGATGTGATTTGGGTCCTCGACCTTGGGGATCAAATCTGCCGGTGTTTGTTTTTGGTCTACTTTTAATTTCATTTTTGTTTTAGCGGTTTAGGACCGATTGCAGGGCAATCGTAAATAAATAGTCTAATCCTCCCGAGTAAGCACCAACAATGATAGTCGTAATGATGACCATCATAGTCAGTTTTAAAGCCGCCTGATGAGACGGCCATTTTACTTGGGCCAGTTCTAGCTTGACCGTGCGTAAAAATTCAAGTGGGCGAGACATATCGATTTATTTTATCACGGGAAGACGCATTGTTGCGCGCTGGTTCTTAATAGGAAATATTGTCATTCCGGCCTACGAGCCGGAATCCAGGATTTCTGGATTCTGAATCAAGTTCAGAATGACAGGTTGATTTGACTCCGGGTGAAAAAAGGGGTTAAATGAAGGTGGCTTGAGAGAAAGGCGAGGAGTTGGGAGGTTTTTCCTCTACAAGTTCTCGTATGGGGGACGCAGTCTTTGGCTCTTAGGGGTTAAGGCAGTTCTCCTAATTAAATTTCGGGGAAAGATCCCAAGTCCCGCCCTCTCTAGAGCCACGCCATGCTTGGCTGATGTACCGATGATTGCTGTCAAGTGCGGAACATCTGTCCGTTCTTCGTGACCTTCTCAATCAAAACGGACTATATTTTATTTTTTTAGGAAGCTATTAAGCGAATGTTTTGTTTTGGCTAGCGCGAATATGGTTATGTTTTTGTTGTAAAAAGTCGTCATTCCGACCGTAGTGGAGGAATCTCACGCTAGTAATGTGAAACGATAGGTCGGTGGAGTGGGATCCTTCGACTCCGCTCAGGATGACGAGATGATTTTTTTGAAGATTTTGGCTAATTTTGCCGGGTCGTGACGGAGGCGGTTGAGCTGAGGAGTGATGTAGATTGTATTGGAAGTTACTATTTTGATGTGGTATTTATCAAGTTTTTTGAGTTCTTTTTGGGTCCAGCCTAAAAAGTGGGCGTGTTCACTGGCGTAGGCGGCGGCGACCTTGGGGTGTCGGTGATTGAAGAAGGCTTGAGACTGTTTGGGAGCGAGAAAAATATCAAAAGGTCGTTTTAGGCCGGTGTATTTTTGAAATACCTTGAGATATTTTTTGGGAGTGAAGTGATGCGTTTGATTGCGATTGCTGACAAGATTGGAGATGAGAATTTTTTGGGCTTTGGAGCCAGCCAGAGCTTCTTTGACACCCAAGGGAAAGAAATTGGCGAGGACAGAGCCATAGAGACTGCCGGGACAGAAGATAATAAAGTCGGCTTTCTCGATGACCTTAAGGGCTTCCGGTGTAGCTTGAACTTTTGGTTCTAGCCAGACATCGGTGATCATATTTTTGGACATAGACTGCTTGTCCAGCTCGTGCTCTCCACGGAAGATCTGACCCTCTTTGGTTTTGAAGTAAATACTACTGGAACCGGTGGTAATGGGGATAGCGGTGCCACCGAACTTAATTCCGAGTAAGCGTTCCAGATGATTTTGGACTTTTAAAAAATCGTTTTGATATTTTTCGAGAAGAGCGTAGTAGATAGTGTAACCGAGATTTCTTTGGCGGCCGTCGATGAAGGAGACGAGATCGATAAAAGCACGAATACCTGCCTGCCGGCAGGCAGGTTTTTCTTGGTGGTATCCAATTGAAGGGATGAGAGCGATGAGATTTTTAAGAAGATCGGAGATAGCGATGACCTGGTCGCGTTCGTCACTACGGATAATACCGGTCTTGCCACCCGAGTCCATACTGGCGCAGAGACAAGAAATATTTTTATAGCCAGCCTGAAGAAGAGCTTGAACAATTACCGGAGCTCCGGTGCCGCCTCCAATAGTGACGATTTTCCTCATTGGTTAGATGATAGCA